>OLOX01000012.1_pt1 | contig 140024 bp, 122 predicted proteins | sample 1672091 | NCBI WGS metagenome assembly OLOX01 (sample SAMEA3136644, study PRJEB25190) | human gut metagenome | reverse complement strand
AAATAGGGCCGACGAATTTAAACGAACGAAAAAGGGGCATCGACCTGCGTCGATGTCCCTAAATGAGACACACTTTTTGTCCTATAAGCCGTACCTTTGGCGTTGGTTCGTGCCGTGACGCAAAAAAGCGGCCCTCAAGAGGGCCGCTGTATGCGTAATTGGGAGCGGGGAATCCGCTCTATGCGGTCACGGGCACGCCTTCGCCGAAAAGCAGCTCGTGCTCAGGGCCGGTAAGGGCCGCACGGGCCTGGTCTCGTAGGTTGTTCATGCCGCTGAGGAATTGGCGATACATCACGAGCGTAAGATAGCGCCCCATGGTTGAAGGCACGAGGCATTCCTCGTCGTCGACATCGAATGCGCCATTCGCGCGCATGAAGCCCATTTCAACGGGCAGCGCCGCGTCGATACTCTTGCCGAACATCTCTTTGAAGGCTCGCTTGTCGAAACGCAGCTGATAGAGCCCGAGCAAGAAACAATAGCGCATGTGGTCGTGCTCGCGCACGGGCATCTGACCCATGATCGACATATGGCCGCGCTCAATCGCCTCGTTGTACTCATGCAGGCTGAAAGTATTCACGTAGAGCTTTCCGTTCAGATATGAAATCGATCCCGAGCCAATGGCGGGGTATTCGTCGTAGCTTACCTGCAGCTCCTCTACGGGCAGCTCGTGGTCTTGCTCGCCCTTTTCATTCAGGCGGTTGAACGTCCACACGGTTTCGCGCTTGAATGCAGGGGTATCGCCGCCGCAAAGGCCTTCGTCGAGCATCTTGTAGTACTCAAACTCGCGATTGTAGTCCATGGTGCCGAGCGACTGCTCCATCTTGCGTGTTGTGGCGCTTGAAACATACAGCGGGCTGAACGTGGTTTGACGGCAGCCGCATTGCTTGATTTTCTCGATATCGTCAAGCAAAATCTCTTCGGTTTGAGAAGGGAAATTGAAAATCATGTCGACGTTGAGGGAGTCGAAACGCGATGCCGCGTTGCTGATACGTTCGAGAATCTCTTCGCCCGAACCATATTTCTTGCAGCGATCCATTTGTGTGAGCAGCTCGTCGTTGAAGCTTTGCACGCCCACCGAAAGGCGATTCACGCGGCCGCTCAGTGCCGAAAGCCAAGGGTCTACAAGGTGGTTTGGATTGGTTTCGCAAGCGACTTCTTTGATGTTGAAGTTCTCGCCTGCCATATCGATGGTGCGGCAGAGCTCGTCGAGCAAAATAGTGGGCGTGCCGCCGCCGAAGTATAGGCTTTCGAAGTCGTAGCCCATATCTTTGAGCATCATCATTTCGCGACGAAGATTCTTGAAGTACGGTCGCGCGGTTGTCTCGCGGAAGGGGTAGCGGTTGAAGCTGCAGTAGGGGCACAGCACCTCGCAGAAAGGTACGTGCAGGTACAGCATATATTTGCGTCCCGGTTCGGGGCCAGGCAGGAATTTCTCGGTCGTGGGGTCGATGATGAGATGGCTCTTCGTGATGTTTTTGACGATCCCCGTGAGCATGCGTTCGCTCAGCATGAAAGCGCTCCTTGCGTTTGATCGTGTTGCCGTAAGGCGGTTCGGTCTTGTTGGCGTATAGGCGTGCACGCATGCGCGAATCTATACGCGGCGAACACCACGTTGCCAAGCCTCCCCAGACTACCCCAAGGCAACGTACTGTTTTGCATTTGAGCATACTACCGTTTAGGTATGCAAAAGCAACCGTAAACCGAATTGTTGTTGAAAAGTTAACACGACCAACGTAAGCGAACGAAATTTAATGGTTTGCAGATGGGGGATGACGCGGCTGTTCTTCTATGGACTCCTGAATGGTTTTGCTGGTGGGATTCGTGTCGTTGCTTTTTATTTTTCGAAAGCCTGAACTAAATCGATAAGATCCTGTTTCGAGCTGACGCCGCATTTCGCGTAAATATGCTTGACATGCGTCTTCACGGTTGACTTCGCGAGTACGAGTTCTCGTTCGATATAGGGAACATCGCGCCCCGCGACAATAAACGAAAGAACCTCCGTCTCACGCGCGGTCAATCCATGCATTTTGGCGAATTGGGCGATGAGCGCGTTTCGCCGGCTTGAGATGCTTTGAGGCGACTCGAAAGGCGCTTCGCTGTTTCTCTGGGAATTGTCGGCATCGGTCTTCATAGCGAACGCGACCTCGAAACGAGGAAGGGGGCCAAGCAGAAGCACTGCAAGTGCGGCAATGCCGACGGCTGAAAAGGTTGTGCGGAACACGAAATCGGAGTAATCGAAATTCGGAGTGAGCTGCAATGCCACGACGGCGATGTCGCAGGCGACGATGGTGCAGCATGCCATCAAAGCGATTTTCAACGAGGCGCTCATACGTTCCGATGGTGTTTTGCCGCCAACTTTGAGCGCAACGAAGAGTATGAAAATGCAAATAATCAGTCGGCCGGCCTCTGCCGCGCCAAGAGGTGCGCCGTTGAGGGGTCGATAGGGTGAAAAAAGGTAGCCGACAACAGTAAGGAAAAATCCGGTGAAGTAAAGTACCCCAAGGGGGAGGGCGTGACGCTTTGTGACGGCCAGGGAAATTCCGGCAAGCGCCATGCAGAGAAACGCACAGAACGCGCCGGGCAAACAGATCGATCCCACTGCTGGGCCGTCATAGAAAAGGCTCGTTGGAAAAAGGCTGGTGAGAAGGCTTACAACGATACATGAAAGCACGGTAATAAGCGCGACGGTTGCTGGAATGCGCGTGCTCGTCTCGCTGCTGGTTGTGGTTTCGTTTGCCGCCTTGGTCTTGTGCTCGCCATATGCAAGAAAGGGTGCAAAGCTCACGCATGAGGCGAGGGGGAGTACGATAGCGGCAAATGCGCCCGATGCGGGATGGGGTAACAGGCCAATAGCGATGTAGATTACAGGCGAGATAAATCCTACGGCAGCAATGTGGCGCTCGATGGTGCCGGCATGTTCCTCCAGAACAATGCGCCACCAAAGGAGCATGCATGTTGTCGCAAAGAATGCCGAAAGAGCATCGCCGCTAACGAGCGATATAGGTGAATCAAGCCTCAAAACCCCTATTTTGGCGAGCCCCGAAATGCATAAGCCCGCTGCGGAAAGCGCGAACAGATAGCCGGCGGTTTCGTGCTTTATACGGTTGCGGTAGGCGTATGCGACGACGATTGCGACAAGGCATCCTGCATCGCCGGAAATCGTAAGGGGGAGTTGCATGGCAAATGCCGCATCGAAGTTGGCAAAGAAAGCGCGGCTTGCAAGCGAAAGAAGGATGAACGCGACAATGCAGCTCGGGCCTGCGACCGAGCAGATAGTTCTAATGTGTGCATGCGTTCCTCCCATGAGGCGAAATTATAGCGCAGCTTAGAGCATTCGCTCGAAATTGCAGGTCGCAGGGCATCGTACTGTAAGGGGGATTTCTGTCGGCAACGCTTGGTTTGCCCCTGGAAGCATGATGGAATTCCATTGCTTTCTCATTATCTTCCTCCTATCAAGCCTTATTGCCACAGCGATGGACGTCGTAGTGGCGATACTAACGAAGGGGGAACAATGAGTGAAATCAAAGAAGGAATTAGTCGTCGTAATTTTTTGGGAGGCGCAGGCCTAGCGGCGATTGGCGCGGGAATGTTGGGGAGCGGAATGCTCGCTGGTTGTGCCCCGGCGAAAACGGCAGGCGAGAAAGAGGGGTCTTCGGTTTCGAACGAATCTCAGGGCGAGTGGTCGGGAAAGTCTGCCTACGCGCAAATTAATCCGCAAGAAGAGATTGACGCGTCAAATTCCATTGGCGATTTGTCGAAATCGGAATTCGCGAGGCCTTTCAACATTGGCAAGATCGAGATTGCAAACCGCTTTGTGAAAACGGCTGCGACGTCGGGCGTGTCAAACGACGAAGTTCAGGCTGTCGGTTATTTTGGCAATATTGCCAAAGGCGGTGTAGGTGCAGTCTTCGTCGAGGGAAGCTATGCTTTTTTCGACAAAATCGATACCGAATACACCGTTTCGACCATGGGACCCGATACGCGTTTGACGATTGAAGCGAGTCCTCTTGAAGCGGTATGCAAGGAGATTCATTCCCATAATGTGCCGGCTTTTATTCAGATGAAGTGGGGCACGCCTGGTCTTGATAACAAATGGTCGAATACCCCCGAGACGGGCACGCAGTATATGGCGAGCGAGATGACGCTTGATGACATCGCTATGTTCACCGAAGATGTTGCAAATGCTGCGAGAAAGCTCCAAGCAATTGGCTTCGATGGCATTGAAATCAATGCCGCCGGTAACAATACGCCAGGATGGTTTCTTTCGCGATTTCGCAACGATCGTCCAGCCGACGACCCCTATGGTCCCGCGAGTTTTGAGAGCCGAACCCGCTTCATTGGCGATTTGATTTCTGGAATCAAAACGGCGTGTGGTGAAGATTTTCCTGTTCAGGTTCGCATGAATGGTGTTGAGGAAAATGACACCGACCTTGGCCAGGACGAGCTGATTTCCTCGGTCGAGGAATCTGCTGAACTCGCGAAATGTCTCGAGGCGGCGGGGGCCGATAGCCTCCATTTCATTCTGGGCGTTATGGGCAACCACAATGCTCAATTCATGGGTGATGGTTATTTCTCGGGCGTCGGCGTTGCGGGAGCGAATGGATTCGGCACCTTCTTCGATTTCGGCAAGCACTTCGGTGGCCATCTTGACGGCGCACATTCCGGATTGGGACTCATGCTCGGTGCGACTGAGGTAATTAAAAAAGCGGTTTCGATTCCTGTAGGCGCAGCGACCTATATGGATCCCGCCCAGGCGCCCGATTTCTTCGAGTCGGCGTTGAGCGATGGCCGCATTGACTTTTTGTGCATCAATCGTCCGGTAGCAAATGCCGATAACGAATATGTGCATAAGTTCTTTGAAAACCGCCTTGATGAAATCCGTCCATGCTGTCGTTGCCTGCATTGCGCGGCCGATTTCGGCAACCATATGGGCACCACGGAGGGATGTCGCGTGAATGCGTGCAAAGCGCGTGCGTTCACCGACGAGATGCCCGAGGGCTATGAGGTTCCTGCGGGTGATGGAGACAAAAAAGTTATGGTCATCGGTGGTGGCCCGGCTGGCATGGAAGCAGCGCGCGTGTGTGCCGAGCGCGGTTACAGCGTATCGCTGTATGAAAAGGGCGCTTTGGGTGGTTTGCTTGATTTCGCCGAGTCGGTGAAGGGCAAACATGAGCATTTGGTTCAGCTGAAGGATTGGTTTGTGCACCAGCTCGATCTTGCGGGCGTCGAGGTCGTGACGGGTAAGGAAGTGGACGCTGCATTCGTTCGCGAGCAAAAGCCCGATGTCGTTATCGTTGCCGTAGGCGGCGCGCGTCAGGAGCTTGGCCTTTCGGGCACGCAGGCGACGCCGGTCGTCCCCGTTTCCGAATTCCTCATGAACGAGCCGGGCGAGAACGTGGTGGTATGCGGTTTCAATGCTCAAGCGTATGACACGGCGTTGTATCTGTTGGCCCACGGCAAGCGAGTCACGATTGTTGCGAACGAGCCCGAAGAAGCACTTGGAAAAGGCCAATCTGCAAGTCTTCTGGGCTTTACTCGTCCGGCATTTTATGCCGTTGGCGGTCGCGTGCTGTCGATGAGCACGCTTGATGAAGTCGGCGATGGCGAAGTGAAAATCACGAATAGCGCTGGCGTGCAGTTGACTCTTAAGGCTGATGCGGTGGTCAACGCCGTTGACATGGTTCCGAATACGACGCTTGCCGACGAGCTTTCGGATGAGTTCGACGTGAAGTGCGTGGGAGACTGCGCCGACCCGTGGGACATTCAGGCGGCAATCGCGACGGCGAACCTCGCTGCGCGCGCCTGCTAAAAACGACGCGGAAAGAAGAGAGCTGGCCGTCTGTTTCTCCCAATTGTAGGCGGCTTGCAGGTGGGAAGGGCACATGCCCTTCCCACTTTTATGCGTTGGGATGGGCTTCGGGAGGTTCGCCGGAGCGAGCCATCGGGCAAACGCCGATTGGCCTTAAACGTAATTATTCCTCTTCAATGCCGAAAGGCCGCCAGCGGCGACCTTTCGGGAAGGGACTTCGGGGCCGGGAGGGAGGAAAGCCCCGAAGGATGCGCTCGTGGCCGGAAGGGTGAGATGCCCGAGCGCCGAGTTTTCAAGCTCACGGCCGGCTCCAAAGGGAAGGGAACGGGAGTGCCGGCCGTTTATCAATCGTGCTTTGCACGAGTCGAGCGGCTTTTGCGCGATGGAAGGGTGGATGCTTGCCGCTTCGACGGTTTTCATAATAAGGGTGGGGCGTGTTGAAAATCCCATAAGGGCACCTGATAAAAGGCTGAATAATTCTGAACAAAACCTTAAAATGGAGAGGAGCGCTCGGGCGCTCTACACCCTCATGATAGGATTCCGCCCATGGATATGAACCAAGCGAACATATTAGTATGCGATGATGAGGTTGAGGTCGCCGACCTTCTCAAGCATGTGCTCGAACGTGAGGGCTTTGCCGTCACGTGCTGCCATTCGGGCGATGCGGCCCTCACATTGCTTAATGCTCAGGTATTTGACCTGGCTATACTCGATATTATGATGCCCGGAATCGATGGCTTCGAGGTCTGCCGTCAAATTCGCGGCGGTGCGGCCGGCTCAAATACCGACATGCCCATCGTGTTTCTCTCGGCTAAAACCGAGGAATTCGATAAGGTGCTTGGCTTCACCTTGGGCGCCGATGACTATGTGACAAAGCCATTTAAGGCTCGCGAACTCGTGGCTCGCCTTAAAGCACGCCTTCGTGGCCGCAGTGCGGCTCCCGCTCCCAGCGACGTGCTCTCGGTGAGCGGCATCGAGCTCGACGAAACAAACCATACGGCGGCCTTGCACGGCTGCGAGCTTTCTCTTACGCCGAAGGAATTCGATTGTCTGGCTGAGCTTTTGCGCGCAGGTGGGGCCCCTGTTTCGTCAAAGGCGCTGTTCGAAAACGTATGGGATGAGGAATACACGTCTTCGTCCCACAATGCAGTCATGGTCTATATTCGTCGCCTGCGTAAAAAGCTCGCCGAGGTCGACTCTTCCGAAGAGCTCATCGAGACCGTATGGGGCGTTGGTTATCGCATTCCCGAAAAACGCCGTGGTTAGCCCATGAAGCGTGATTCAGAAAACAAGACCCATGCCGACAAGGCCGAACATGCGCGAGCCGCACGCAAAAGGCACGAGTCGCCTAAAATGCATGTGACCGAACAAACGCGCATTCTTGTGAAGCGCATCGTTCGTAATACTTTCGCGGCCACGGTGGTGTATGCGGTTGTTTTCTTCTCGATTGCTATGGCGGTTAATATTATCGTTCTGCCTCAAGTGGGCGAGGCGGTAGCTAAGGTAACTTCTCCGTGGCAGTACGTGTCGGCCGATGTGGCGGGCGTGCAAAACGACGAGTGGTTCATACAGAAAGAAAACGAGCTTAAAGCCGACGTGGTGCGTAAATACTTGCACGAGCTCATCGACACCGCGGTTCCCGATGCGGGTTGGGGTTTGGCGCAGAGTGCGGCGAACGCCAAGAACGTGCAAACGGAAGGCGCCAATCCTGAAACTGTGTACACCATCTCGTCGCAACCAGCCGATGCCGGAGAATACGCGGCGTCCGCCTCTCAGGGCTTGGTTCAGGGTGATAGCCTGTCGTTTGTGGGCGCGCCCTCTGCATCCCAGGCGGCCAAGCAGGTTGTTATTTCCGCCGTTGATTCGCGCAACTTAGGCCAGGCCGCCAACGTCTACGACGCGTTGTGGTCGGCTACGAAAGATTGGGACAATAAGCCCGAACAGGTCGATTCGCTCTATGACGAAGCAGCAGCTGCGCTCGATTCCGACTTTTCCCAGGTGGTTGTGCGTTATGCCTACGATGCGGGCTCGGGTATCGAAACGGTGACATATGCGGGCGGTCAGCAAATGCAGCGCGATTTGTCGTCGTACAACAACATTCGCGCCCTGAAATATCCCGTGGCAATCACGCTGTTTTTGTCGGGCATTCTCGTGATTATGGCGTTTGCCATTCGCAAGAGCCTGCGCTATTTCGACGACCTGTTTGTTTCGCTGCGCGCGGTGCTCGTTGACAAAGGCGCGTCGCTCAAGCTTCCGAGCGAGCTTTCTCTTGCCGAGGAATCGATTAACGACATCAAGCGCAAAAACGATGCTGAGCAGCGCGCCGCCGTTGCCGCCGAGCGTCGCAAGAACGAGCTCGTGGCCTATTTGGCGCACGATACCAAAACGCCGCTCACTTCCATCACGGGATATCTCACGTTGCTTGAGGAGGCGCCCGATATGCCCGTTGAGCAGCGTCAGCGATATGCTCACGTGGCGCTGTCGAAAGCGTACAGGCTCGATGCCATGCTCGACGAGTTTTTCGAGATAACCCGCTACAACTTAGGCGCCATCTCTATTGAGCGCGAGCGCTTCGATTTGGCGTTGTTCTGCTATCAGGTTGCGGAAGATTTCTATCCTGAAGCGGAAGCGCGCGGAATCGATTTGAAGGTGAACGCCACCGAGGGCGATACGGTATTTGCCGATGCTACGAAAATGGCGCGCGTGCTTTCGAATGTGATTAAAAATGCGGTGGCGTATGCCGACCCCGATTCGACCATTTCGATTGACGCTCACGCCAAGCCCGATGGGGCGTTCAAGATCGAAGTCACGAACCAGGGACGCGAAATCAGCCCCGAGCATCTCAAACGCATTTTCGAAAAGTTCTATCGCGAAGACGACGCGCGTGCCACGCGCCAGGGCGGGGCGGGCCTCGGTTTGGCGATTGCTCGAGAGATCGTCGCGGCCCATAACGGCACCATCGATGCGACGAGCGAAAATGGCGTGACTCGTTTTGTAATCGATATTCCTGCGTCGAAGTAGGGAATCTCCTTCGTGGGGCTTTTGTAAACGCATGGGCAACGGTGCGAAGAATCCGCGAAAGACGTTGACTCTCCCATTATGGGATAGTTTAGGGTATCTCCTGCACAAAGATGAAGGCGCACGGGGCGCGCCATAAAGGGAGTAACGAACATGTCTGAACAGCAGCTCGAAGTGAAGGAATTCGATCATCCACCCTTGCCGAAAAACTGGCTGAGGACGGTTGTCATTATTTGGCTCGGCCAGGCGGCGAGCATTCTTACCGCATATTCCTCTATTTATGCAGGCGTGTGGTTTGTGACCGAAACGACCGATTCGGCGCTCATGCTGGCCCTCGCTTCGCTGTGCTCCATGCTGCCGCAGGGCTTGCTCGCCCCGCTCGGCGGCGTGGTGGCCGACCGCTTCAATCGCAAGTACGTGCTCATTGCCGCCGATGCCTTCGTGGGAACCATGGCATTGATCATGGGCATGATTATTGCCATGGGCCATGTGTCGGTGCCGCTCGTGCTTATCATGGGCGCGCTGCGCAGCGTGGGCCAGGCGTTCCATATGCCCGCCATGGAATCCACGATGCCGCTGCTCGTGCCGAAAAAGCACGTGGTGCGCGTGAATACCATGAATCAGAGCCTGTGGTCTATGGCGCTTGTGGTCGGCCCGGTTCTCGGCATTTTCTTGTATACCGTGGTGGGCTTCCAGATGGTTCTGTTCCTGAATGCTGCCGGCTGCGCCGTTGCGTGCTTGGCTCTCGCGCTTGCGAAGATCCCCGATTTCCACGACGATTCCGACGAGGCGCGCCATCCCATCGCAAGCTTGAAGGCAGGCTTTGCGACGCTGAGCGCCGATAGGGGCCTGCTCATTTTGTGCGGCATCGTCATGGCGATTATGGCCATGTATACGGGCATCAACTCGCTCTTCCCGCTTATGACGTATGACCATTTCCACGGCGACGGCTATGCGGCCTCACTCATCGAGGGCATATATGGCGCGTTCTCGCTTGTCGGCATCGCCATTCTGTTTATATGGGGCGGCGGCAAGCGCTTGTTGCGCGTGGTGGCGTTCTCGGGCACGTTCTCGGGCATCATCCTCATTGCTACGGGCCTTCTTTCGCCGAGCATGTTCTTCTGGTTCGCGGTGCTCACGGCAATCTCGGGCGTTGTTGAGTCGATGTACAACGGCCCGCTTCTCGCTGTGGTGCAAAAGCGCGTTCCACCCGAAAAGCTCGGTCGCGTTATGGGCCTGTTCAGCACGGTGACGGCGCTTTCTTCGCCTATCGGCTTGGGCCTCGCGGGCACCTGCGCAGAATTTACCGGCGTTGCCATGTGGTTCGTGATTTCGGGCGTGGTGGTTACGGCGGGCGGTTTGGCGATTGGCCTTTTGCCGTCGCTTCGCAAGCTCGACCGCGAAGTTGCCGCCACTTTTGATGAGGTCGATGTAAGAAAAACGAACCCGACGGTTGAAAATGCCGCCGAATAAGCGAAAATCCTCCTGATGAATTAATCGATGCGGCGTGTCTTCGCAGACGCGTCGCATCGTTGTGTGAAAAGGGGCGTCTGTGGTCATTCTGGGTGCGTTGGTGAACGGCATTGCCACGGTTATCGGCGGCGTGCTTGGCTTGGTGTTCAAGCGTCGTGTATCGCAGAAGCTGGGTGATTTCCTTATGCAGGGCTTAGGCCTGTGCGTGATGCTCGTGGGTGTGCAGGGCATGGTGAAAGGGCAAAGCATCACCATTACCGTGCTTGCTATCGTCGTTGGCGGCATTCTGGGTTATTGGATCGACATCGATGCGGCGATTCACCGTTTTGGCGATTGGATTCAACGCAAACTCGATGCCGCATTCAAGGGTTCGACGGCACTTGGCAACTTTTCCGATGGATTTGTTGCCGCCACGCTATTCATCTGCATTGGCGCTATGGCGATTCTTGGCTCGCTGCAAAGCGGCTTGCAGCTTGATCATTCCACGTTGTATGCCAAGGCCCTTATCGACATGGTCGTGGTCATGGTGATGGCCACGACGTTGGGCGTTGGCGTGCCGTTTTCGGGTGTGTGCGTGTTCGCGTATGAGGCGGCGTTGAGCTTGGCCGCCAGCGCGCTTGCGCCCCTTCTTACCGATGCCGTTATTGCCGAAATGGTATGCGCGGGCAGCTTGTTGCTGCTCGCCATTGGCATGAACATGCTGAAAATCACCGATATCAAGGTAGCGAATTTTCTGCCCGCTGCATTTCTTCCCATTGCGCTGTGCGCGATTCCCGGCCTGATGTAGCCGAAGCGGTTCGCGCCCTTACACGCAGCCGAAGCGCTCTTGAATTCGATTCGCCCTTGGCTCTTTTGCGGAGCCTAAACATTTGACGCCGAGCCATCTTAAAGACGGCTCGGCGTTTTCTTTAGAAGCCGCTATTCCGTTTCATTTCGTCGGCTTGCGATTTCGTCATGCCCGTCTCGAACACTTCGCCGCTCTTTTTGCCCGTGAGCACGAGCAGCCCATTCGCGTCATAGCTTTCGGTGCATTCGTCGTAATAGCCGAGCCCTTGACCTGTGGAGTCGCTCATAAACATGCGGAATTCACCTGTGAGCACATTGACGCTCATTACTCCGTTGCCCGAATTGAGCTCCTGCACGATGCTTGCGCAAAGCATGCCGGCCTTTGTAAGGTCGTCTGCGCCCTCCCATTTCTCGGCACTGTAGAGGCCCGAGAACGCCACGAGCTGCTCTGCCAAATTGATAGGCGCACAGCCGATGGTCGCTGTATGGGGCGAATATCCTCCCTCGGATGTGTCGTAATCGAAGCCTGTGTAAATCACATACCACATCATTTTTTCGTCATTGACGGTTTGATACCCGGCGAAGGCGTTCGTCGTGTATACGACGGCGTCTGTTTCGTTCGTCGTTTCGCCGTATTCGTGCACGGTGGCTTCTGTTGTGAGCTCGTACGATCCCGACGATGCGCTCAAGCCGCATTGCTGGGCGAAGTCGTCGATGGTATTCGACATGATTGGGCCAATAAGGGGTACGCCGGAAACGACGATGCTGTCGGGCGTGGCGGAAGCGGGCTGGTAGGTGCCGGCTTTCTTGTCGAGCCCGTGCACCAGGAACATCGCCCCATTGCCGTATTCGACCGAAACCGAGGAATAGTCGCTTGCGGAGCCGGCGGAGCTGTCGACGTAGGGCATGTCCCTCGTCGTGTCTTTCCAGTTCACGCTGTCGCCGTTGGTGGAATACGACGGGGTGGCATATCCCCAAGATGTTTCGACAGTGGGCGTTTTGGTGCTTGCCCCATGAGTTGTGATGAATTGCTCGCCTTCGCTGCCCAGGGCAAGCACGCGCGAGACTTGCAGAATGTTCTCGGGCGCTTCGGTTACCTCGGGCGCCTCTGCGTTCGCGTCACTTTCTTCGGGCTGGGCGGGCGCGTTTTGCTTGTCGCCGCCCTGAATGGCCTGTTCGGTTTGTGCCGGCTGCTGAGAGGGCGCGATAACGTCGACGTATACGCGGTAGGCGGCGTAGGCGGTTCCGGCGGCAAGCGCCAGCGCCAGGGCCACGAGCACCACGAGGGGAACGCGTCGGCGGCTGCGCTGAGTGGTTTGTTTGACGGCGCTCTTGAGCGTTTGGCTCGATGCCTCGCCAGCGGGGGCGTCGCTTGGGGCACCAGGGTTCGTTGCGGCGTGAGTAGGTGAGACGTTGTCGGTTGAATTCGCGTTAGGGGTCGTTTCAGGCGCGTGGGCGTCGGTGGCCATGTCGGCGCTTGGGTTTGGCGGCAGGGGAGCCGCTTCCTCAAGATTGGCCTCACATGTGGCGGCTTGCGCGCAGGCGGCGTTCGGGTGGGCGACGCGCGCTCCGCATGCAGTGCAGAATTTCGCGTCGTCTTGCAGTTGCGCGCCGCATTTCGTACAGAACATCGGTTACCCCTCATTTCTCGGTGCAATCTTCGTTGAACCTATCATATCGAAATCGCAACAACGAAATAGAGATGCTAACCGAGTAAAAATCGAAGCTTACATCGAGCGCTTGGTCCTCGCTTTTTGCGCGATTTCCCGCCCGATGTGAATCATGGTGAGGCATTCGCGCTCAGGTTTTTCTTCGGCGGAAGCTAATTGGTGTATCGCTCGATGTAGTCCAGAAGCGCCTGGCGGGAATGCAGGTCGGTTTTCGAATAAATACGCTTCACGTGCGTGTGCGCCGTGCCGGGCGCGATGCAGAGCTCTTCGGCGATTTTTGCTTGCGTAAGGCCCATGGCATAGAGCGTGAGCACTTCGGTTTCGCGGTCGGAAAGCAGGAATTGCTTCTGCATTTCCTGAGCGCTCGCACGTACGATTGCCTTGCGCATTTCGGTGCCGGGGGCGGCTTCGTCCTTAATGCCGAGCAGTCGCTGCACGCTTGCCGCAGTCGCTTTGGTTGCGGCGGTTTCGTCTCGTTCGAGCATAAGGAATTGAAGGAAAATGAACTGGGCGGAAATAAGCAGCAAGCCGCCGCACAGCGCCGTCGGCAGCGAGGTTGAGGGGAACTGGGCGTAAAGTGCGATGCTCGTCACGCGCACGAGCGAACGCGGAAAGATGAAAACACCCCAGCCGGCGATTGCGTAGTAGTACGCGTCGCGGTGTCCATAGCTGGAAAACGCGATGATCAGATAGAGAATGAAGCCGGTCATGGTGACGTTCATGGCGTTGCCAAATACGGCTCCAATATCGAGTCGGTCGGGAAAGATTGCGAACAGCAAAAGCGCGATGGATCCCAAGCCTTGCATAACGACCCAGGTGCCAATGGTCATGGTGCTCTTTTTGCCTTTGATGGTGCCCCAGAGCAGGCCAATGAATACGCCGTCGATGAGAAGGGCGTACAGCAGCCTCGTGACGTGTGTGAATGGGATGGCGTCGCCGTCGGGGAAACCCTTTAAAAAGCCTATGGCGATGGACATAAGGAATGATCCTATGGCAATAATGCCGAGGAATCGTACGCTGTCGGCGTTCTTTTGAGCGAAATGGAAATAGCCGCGCGAGGTTGATTTGATATCAATTTCTGCGGGTAGCGGTTTGCGCCTTGCGGCTGCGATGGCGGCATATTGCGCGAGTACTGCCATTGCAAAGATGAGGCAGTGAACCATGCGTGGAATGAACGAGAACACGTACAGAATCGTCTCGCTGGCGATCATGGCGCCGAGCACGATGATGATGGCCGTCGTGCATGACGCGCCGCGGCAACGGCGCAGCCAATAGAACATGCAAATCCATGCCGATGCGGTTACGAGGGTCGACGCTGCCATGCGTGCCACGGTGAAGCCTGGTGCATGCGCTTCGATGAGCGCGACTGCGGCGATTCCTATTGCTTCGAGCGCGATGCAAAGGTTTGTGCTGTGGAAGATGGCGCGTTTGGGGATGATTTTATCGGTAAGGCCAAGCGCGACCATAAGCAAGAGTAGAGGAACAAGCGAGATGAACGACGCCCCGTCGGTATAAATGCCCGCATCGGTCCCCATGTAGCTGCCGTATGCGCCCACAATCATGCCGGTTCGTGCCAGCATGAGTCCCATTGAGGTTGGCAGGAGTGCCAAAAGCAGCTCTCTCGTGATTTCCGTGCCGGCAATTTCTCTCTGTTGCTCGGCGGCGTTTGTTTCTTCGCCCTGATTCACGATACCCCCTTCTATCCCCTGTGTATCATGCGCGGTGCCCCCTTGCGCGTAACGGGGATTCAAACGAAGCAATTATAGCCCGAGCTTTGTACCCTATAAATGCCCTTAAAGAGGGTATAGGGGCATTTTACGTCTAGGCAATATTGATTTCGTTGAATTGTGTTTCATTTTGATGAAGCGAAAGCACGTACGTGAGGGGGATCGCTCATGACTGATGCAAACGAGACGGCTTGGACGGCTGAAGGGGGAAAAGCTATACCGAATGCTGTTAACGAGAGCAGTGAGGGTACAGGTTTTCAGCCGGGCGATGGCGTTGTCGAAGAGGCGAGCGGGCCTCAGGAGGTGTCATCGCCGAATCGTACGCCTGAAGAAGAATTCTTGGCTCAGATGCTCGCTGCTACAGGGGCGACAAATCTGGAAGAAGCGGGACTTTACGACCCTGCCGAGGTCGCTGCGGAAGAGGAGCGCATCGAGGAAGAGATGTCTCCCGAAGAGCGCCAGGCCAAAGCCGAGCATGATGCTCTTGCCGCTGCGTTCAGCATGATTCGAGAACGTTCGAACGAAGGTAAGCTCACGACGCCCGGTACGTGGGCTGCGGCGGGCATCGTGCCCGATCATTTGATTCCTGTTGATTTTTCCGACTTGGCATTCGACGAAATTATTGCTGCACAGGCTGCGTCGGCCGCGGCCAAGAAGGTCGCCGAGGAGGCCGCGCAGGCTGCCGTAGCGGATGTGGATGCGGATGCGGTAAGTGCCGATTCCAGCGTCGAAGACGTTGCGGCATCTGGTTCTAAAGCGGATGAAGCCGCTGATGAGAATGCTCCGTCTGTTGACGAGGGCGATTCCCTCGATTCTGAAATTGAGACCCCCGAATGGAAGCTTGATGACATCAAGGTGCTCGAGGGAAAGCAGACGTATCTGTACTCGAGCGACTACATGACCGACACATATGCGCACTGGGCGTTTCTCGCTGAAGAGGGCGATGACGCTTTGACGCTTGTCGATAACGCGCGTGAAGAATCGCGCCTGTATCCGCGCCCCATGCTCGCGGCATCGCTTTCGAGCAAGCCATATTATTGGAATGCCGAGCAAATCGAGCAAGCTTGGCAAGCCGTGCAGGAGTCGGGCTCGTATCCCGACATTAAAACATGCGAGGCGAGCAACGGCGAGCGATATTTCTATTCGACCGATTACTTGTCTGATGCCCAGGCGAAAGCTTTGGCGGAGTGGTATTCGGTCGAACGATACATGAACGTGTAGGTGAAGTGCGTTTTCAATCAAACGTGAATTGGCTTTAACGCGCAAACGAGGCGCGTGGGAGATATGAAACGAACGGCGCCCACGGCGCCGAAGAGGGGGAACAATGAAACCGGAAGATATGCTTGGTGGAGCGCCTGTTGGCAAACCTTATATTCGTACGAGGGACGTGTTCCAGACTGACAACGATAATGGCGTTGAGGGCTATTCCGATGAGGCCCTGGCGCTTGTGGCCGATACCGAGAAAACTGGTGTGCCCGAGGGCGTGAATGCCGTTGGCATGGCGGGTTCGGCCAAGCACGGCACCATTGCCGTGCAGTTGTTTGCGCGCGTGAATCCCGAGACACATGTCATTGAACAGGCGGGCTATCGCGCACATGGCTGTTTGGCCATGATTGCCTCCGCGTGTGCAGCGGTGTATTGGATGGAGGGCAAAACGGTGGAAGAAGCCGCCGCCATTTCTGCCGACCTTTTGGCAGAAGCGCGCGGCGTTGTTCCTCGCGACAAGTCGTATACGGCTCGCTATGCGGCGTGCGCCGTTCGTGGAGTATGCGGTGACTTCTTTATTCGCCAGGGCGTCACGTTTGAGGATATGCTCGCTCGGCCGCATGCCTGCGACGACGCATCGCTCGATTGCGTGCTGTGCGAGAACTGCTCGCTGCGAAACTCCATGGTTGATTTGGAGGTCGCATCGCGTCTTCGCGCGGCAAAAGAGGCGTAACCATCATGGGAACGCAGGTGAAAATAACAAAAACCGAAAAACGGCGCGTGTATTTGGACAACGCCGCTACTACGTGCGTGTCCGATACGGCATTTGAGGCCATGAAGCCGTTTTTGCGCGGTTCGTTTGGCAATCCCTCTGCGCTCTATGCGGAGGCTCGCGAGGCCCGCGCTGCGGTTGAGCGGGCTCGCGAGGAAATCGCATCGCTCATTGGCGCCGCGCCGCATGAAGTCTATTTCACGTCGTGTGGTACTGAATCGGATAATTGGGCCATAAAAGGAAGCATGCGTGCGCAAGCGAAAGCGAAGGGCCGCAAAGGCCGTTTCGTGACTTCGGCGTTCGAGCATCCTGCTGTGCTGAACAGCGCACAGGCGCTTGCTGGCGAGGGATTCGATGTCGCGTATGCGAACGTGACCGATGGCGGCATGGTCGACGAGGCATCGTTTGCTCAGGCGCTTCGCAACGGGGCTGATTTGGCCTCGATTATGCTTGCCAACAACGAAGTAGGCACAATTCAACCCATTGCCCGTCTGGGCGAAATCGCGCATGGCGCAGGCGCTCGGTTCCACTGTGATGCCGTGCAGGCGTTTGCTCACATTCCTGTGAACGTGGACGATTTGGGCGTGGACTACTTGAGTGTTTCAGGCCATAAATTCCATGCCCCTAAAGGCGTCGGTTTCCTGTATGTTCGCGAAGGCACACCTCTGGAGCCTTTCATGGATGGTGGCCATCAAGAAGGCGCGATGCGCGGCGGCACCGAAAACGTTGCCGGCATCGTTGCCATGGCAGCTGCGGCGCGTGAGGCCTGCGAGAATATGGCAAGCGACGCCGCGCGCATAGCGGCGCTTCGCGACGAATTGGAATGTCGCATTCTTGCCGAAATCGCCAACACCCGGGTAAACGGTGCGGCCCCGCGCGTGCCCGGCACGTTGAACGTGTCGTTTATGGGCATCGATTCGGCTTCGCTTGTTGAGCTGCTTGACGAACGGGGTGTATGCGCGGCGGGCGGAAGTGCCTGCTCGAGCCACGAAGGCGAGCCCTCGCACGTGCTTGTTGCGATGGGGCTGCCGTCCGAACGTACCCAGAGCGCCCTGCGTTTCTCGCTTTCGAATGAAACGACTCAAGACGATATTGACTACACGGTTGGCGTATTGAAGGCCTGTAGCGAGCAGTTGCAACCCTTCGCGTTGCTTGATCTTTCGAGCTTCTAGCTTGTTGAATTTGCTTGTCGGTAGACGCACGAGCCGCCTAGATTGGCCGGGGTCCCGTGCAGGGCGTTCGGCGTGGGTAGAAAGCCCGCGCCCGCGTGGATGCGCCTGCACCGCAGCGGATTTCTGGATAAGGCGCGAAAGGAGGCCGCGTCTGCGTGGAAATGCCAAAGTCTGCGTTTTCATGTTGTCCGTGGGAGAGATTCCGTCTTCGACTCTTTTTCGATACAGGCAAGATTCTGCGCCCATAGACAAGCCCCATAGGCGAGAATTCCGTCCTCAGTTCTTCTTTCTCGATATCGGCAGGATCCATGCCTATAAACCTATAAGCCTGAGTCCATAGCAAGGTGCCTGACATCCCTGCCAGTATGGTTGTCTGTATAAAAAGGAAGCCCGCACAATGGCGGGCTTCCAAAAGAAGGAGCGGGCGGTGAGGGGAGGTGGGCCGCCCGCAGGGTTATGCCTAGAGCAGACCCTTGGACTGAAGGTCTTCCTTCACGTCGGTCAGGTTGTAATTGTCGAGGCTGTCGGCGGTCGGTGCGCCGGTTTTCTCGTCCCAACCGAACTCCTTGTACACCATGGTAAGGGCGGTCTGGAAATCTTCCTTTTCCATCTTATCGGTGCCAGCGGTGAAGGGCTTGATGTCAGGATCTTTCGTGAAAGGCCACTCGGTGTAAACATCATGCACGCCGCGGAAGTCGTTCGTGCCCATGCCGCGCATCGTGTTGGCGCGCTGCAGGGTCATGATGGCTGCGCCGCGCTTGTAGAGCTCCTCGGTGGTGATGTCCTCGCCGGTCACGGCTTTCATGAACTTCGATTCGAGGTCGAGGTCGCCACGGTAGTCGCGAGTCTTCGACGGGCTCATGGTCATAGGCCACACCCAGTTGCACAGAGTGAGGGAGTCATGCAGCACGTCGGTGACGATGGACCACCAGCAGAACTTGGCCTTGTGCTCGTTCATCGGGGTGTAGTTCTTGTCCTCGTCGATGGCGTCTTCGCCGCCCCAGACTTCCTTCGCGATTTCGCGCTTTTTCTCGATGGGCAGGCCGCAACCCTGGAAGTTAACGGCGGAGTGAATCATATCGTCGCGGTTGAACATCATGTTGTACACAGCGCCAACCTGGCCGAAGCACTCATGTGCATGGTGCACAGGCCAGCCGCGATAGTTGATCAGGCAGCTCGCGGTGGTGTCGAACCATTCCATGTCGTTCCAGCGCTTGCACCAAACGATAGGACCATGGCCCAGATAGCTCATTTCGTTATCGTTCTGAGCGATGTGGCGCAAAATCTTCACCATAATCGACGGGTCATCGTTCTTGAAAGCGTCCCAGTCGAACATATTGTATTCGTCCTCGGGCAGCACGCGCTTGAAGATGCCCTTGGCAACGCAGTGCGCGATGTCGCGGTAGAGCTGTGCGTAGTTGCACCACAGGCCCAAATCGTCCACGGTGGAGCCGATGGCCTGGTTCCAAATAACGCCAGACTCGCTGAAGTTCTTCACGCCGCCGGCGTTTTCGCCAAGAATGCCAATCATATACAGGTACGGGAAGTTCGGCACGCAGGTGTTGCCCGTGATTTCAAAGCCGCCATGCTCGGCAGAGCCGGGGATACGCATGTCGGAATAGCAGTGAATCGGGCAGCTGTGGCAGCCGTTCATCTTGATGGTGTATTTCTCGGCGTCGGGGCCGTCGTCCTTGTAAGACTTCATGCAGCGATAGCCAACGGTGTTGAGCTCGCCGGGCTTCGGCTCGCCCGTCTCGATGGCGCCGCCTTCTGCCTGAGCCCAGTACAGGCCCTTGCGCGCCGTCCAACGGCTGCCCTTGTCGTAGTATTCCGCCCATTCCTGCTGGGTAGAAGGCACGACGTGGTTGTTGTTGGAGCCCACGATGTCGGAAATCATGTAGTCGGAAAGTTCGGCGACGGCCTTCGGGTCGGCCACGTTCACGCTGCCGTTGCCTTCGATGACGATAGCCTTGCACTTTTTGGAGCCCAAAATGGAACCAAGGCCAGCGCCTGCGGAGTGGTTGCGCGAGTTAATGAGGCATGCGTAGGGAAGCAGATTTTCGCCAGCGGGGCCGATGGCTGCAACGCAGAACTTGTTGCCATCCTTGCGGCAGATGGCTTCGGTGGTTGCGCGGGTGCCCATGCCCCAAACGAAGGATGCATCTTCGATGGTGATCTTGTCGTCGAGAATCTTAATGTAGACGGGCTTGTCGGAAGCGCCTTCGATAATCAGGCCATCCCAGCCAGCAAGCTTAAGCTTGGCGCCGATCATGCCGCCGCAGTGGGAATCGACAACCAAATGATCGGTGGTGTAGGTGGACAGATGCGAGAAGGTGGTACGGCCAGCCAGCGGAACGCCCGAAGCGGTGAGCGGGCCGACGGCCATGACGACCTTGCTCTCGGGGCTGAACGGATCTGTGCCCGCGGGAACTTCGTCATACATAATTTTGTTGGCCATGCCCATGCCGCCCAGGAAATATTTGTACGGGTCGGTGGACTGGGTGGTGATTTCTCCCGTGGTCAGGTTCACTCGGGCGATCTTGCCCTGCCAACCATAGGAGACATTTTCAGTTGCCATGTCTTTCTCCAAGTCTTTGCTGTGACATTGAAGCGTGCGTGCGAGGACATGTGTGGTGCGATTGACCCCCTTTTAGTGGTCGAATGCAGTGTGCCGCAAGCCGTGCCCTGTTTGTACCCTGTTGCAGGGTATTGTTCCTTTACCTGGCTTTTTATCCCCCTTCAGGGGACAGGGCACATGCGGTGGCATCCATTATGCAATTCGTGCGAAGCGTGCAAGGAATCGTGCGTCAATCGAAGAGAAGTGTAAAAAGGAGGAACTCTCGATGGACGAGAAGAAGGGGGAAGCGATCCTGCCTGAAGAGCCGCAGACCGAAACTGCAGCTGAGGAATCGCCCAAGGGCTTCACTCGCCGCCAGGTAGTCGCCGGAGGCATTGGCGTTGGTCTTGTTGGCCTTATCGCCGGTGGCGCATTGGCGAAATGGGGCGTCATCGAAGACACTATCGCGAGCGGTCGCATGGCCGTGAACGTTACACCGACTAAGCTTATTGTTACCGACCGTGCCCGTTGCTCGGGTTGCCAACGTTGCGAGATGATGTGCTCGCTGCGCAACGACGGTCGCGTATGCCAGACCACCGCGCGTGTGCGCGTGTGGCCGAACTATAACTTCGGCGAGGGTTCAAACGGCCCCGACGGAATCTATCGCAACTGCCAGTTCACTGTTGAGCATTGCAAACAGTGCAAAGATGCAGCCTGCATGAAGAACTGCCCGGTGCATGCCATTTATGCCGATCCCGAGACCGGTGCGCGCGTGGTCGATACCGATAAATGCATCGGCTGTGGATTGTGCCACGAGGCTTGTCCGTGGAACATGCCGCAAATCGACCCGGTTATTGGCAAATCCACGAAGTGCATCGCGTGCGGCCGTTGTGCCGTGCAGTGCCCCAACGGGGCTATCAAGTTCGTCGATTGGCAAGACATCGCCCAAGAGGCGATCGACAAGGGCATCGTTCGTACGTCGACCTTGTTCCCCGAGGCCTAACCTCGCGACCAATTTGACTTGCTTGAGAAAGGACACATCATGGATAGCATGATGACGAGGCGAGGATTCCTCGCCGCGGGTGCCAGCTGCGCGGCATTGGCCGCAATCGGCACCTCGACGGGTTGTTCTTCCTCGCAAACCGAGCCCTTAAGCTCAGATGCCTCGGTTACGTACACCAAAGCGACGCTGTGCGCTGGTTGTGCGAATAAATGCGGCATCGAAGCTTGGGTGCGCGGTGGAAAACTGTGGCGCTTTATGGGCGCCGAAGGCCATCCGCATTCTGGCGGATATATGTGCGGCCGTGGTCAGGGCCTGCCTTCGCTCACGACTTCCGAAGATCGCGTGACCGAGCCCATGAAAGCCGACGGCAAAGGTGGCTTTGCCAAGGTGAGCTGGGATGATGCTCTTGCTGACATCGCCAGCCACATTACGGGCGCGGGCAGCAAGGTAGCGCTGTTCCAAGATGGCCGCGCAACCGATGCGTGGTATGCGAAACGCTTCATGGCTTCTGTTGGTTCGCCGAACTACTATGACGATTCCGCGCTTACCAATGCCAACATCGATGCTGCGTATAAGGCCCTTTTGGGTACGACGCCGGTGTTTGATACGGCCAACGCCGAATACATTGTGCTGCTCGATGCGAGCGGCGATGAGACGGTGCGCCCGGTCGAGGTCAAGGAATTCCAGAAAGTTCGCGAAAACGGTGGTCATGTGATGGCCGTTGACCCGCGCAACGCTGGCGCCGATATGCTCGCTGACGAATGGGTCGCTGTGCGTCCCGGCTATGAGCTGGCATTTTTGCTGGGCATCATGGGCGACATCGTCAAGAAGGGCGATTTCGATGCGAGCTTCGTCGAACAATATGGCGAAGGCTTCGAAGAATTCCACGCTGCGATGCTTCAGTATTCGCCCGAATGGGCTGCCGAGAAGTGCGGCGTGTCGCTTGACACGATTTATTCCGCGGAGCGAGGCCTCGTGAAAGCCGCCCCGCATTGCCATGTCGATGTTCGCCCGGGCGCGCTGCTTGGCTGCGGCTACGCGACGAGCCTTGAGACCGTACGCTGCGCCGTGCTGCTCAACGCCATGCTTGGCGCCGTGAACCAGACGGGTGGCGTGTTCCTGGCGAAGGTCCCCGCTGTGGACGAGAGCGTTTTCGAGAGCGCGCCGTTCACGAAGGTTTCCGCTTCCGGCGACGGCATTGCCAAGGCTGGAGAACTTGGCAATGCGAGCTGCCAGGATGCATTGGGCGCCGCTGCCAAGGGCGCTGTCGATGTGGCGCTGTTCGTCGAGTGCGACCCCGCGGCCGATTGGGCCGATTCTGCTAAGGTCGAAGAAAACCTGTCCGGCATTGGTTTCAAGGTCGTCATCGATTCGGTTCTCACCGAAACCGCGCAGAAGGCCGATTATGTGCTTCCCGCTGCGACTTACCTTGAGGTTGAAAGCGTTGTTGCTCCTGTCGCGGCCGAGTGGTCGGTTGCCGAAAAGCGCAACCAGGCCGTGGCTCCTGCGGGCGAGGCTCGCGCCGTCTACCAGATTCTCACTGACCTGGCGAAGGCCTGCGGCAAGGGCGACGATTTCGCCTTTGGGCTCGATGATGTCAACAATGCCTTCTGCAAGGCCTATGGCATTACGCTCGATGGTTTGAACGATACCGCGTGCTGCGCAATCCCCGGCGCTTCGGTGCTCGCGGGCGATGCTCCCGCCATTGGCACCGATTCGGGCAAGATTCCGTTTGCAAGCGACGCGTTCGAGAAGGCGGGCTTGGCTCGCACACCTCAGTACGCTGATCCTACGGTTGCCCCCAACGATCATATGCCGCGTCTTATTACAGGCGCCCAGAGCATGCAGACGCGCACCTATACTGCCGACGCCGACAAAATTGCGGCGCTCGCGAAAGATTCCGGTGCGGAGCGTGCATGGCTCAACCCGCAAACGGCGACCAACTTTGGTATCGCCGACGGCGATGAGGCTGAGCTCTCCACCTCTACGGGCAAGATTCGTGTGAAGGTTCGCGTGACGAGCCTCATCAATCCAGAAGCGGTGTACGTGCCGCCTCACTATGGCATTGAATCGAAGGAAATGGCGCAGGCAGCCGGCTATGGCGCAAGCGTGTGGGACATCGTACCGCGCGCGAGCGACGCTGCGACCGGCGCGGGCATGGTATGCGAGGTGCCCGTCGAGATCAGGAAGGTCGGTGCATAAGCTATGGCCCGATACGGAATGGTGATCGACACGACCAAGTGCATCGGCTGCGGCGCCTGTCGCTTGGCGTGTCAGAATCAGAACGATTTGCTTTCGAGCATGCCGTTCGTGAAGTTTTCTGAAGTTGAGACGGGCGTATACCCGACGGCTTCTTTGCAAGTGGTCCCTTCGCAGTGCATGCATTGCGAAGATGCGCCGTGCCAGGCGGTTTGCCCCACCGGCGCGACGTATACCAACGAAGACGGCATCGTGTGCATCGATCATGGTCGCTGCATCGGCTGCAAATACTGCATGGCTGCGTGCCCTTACCAGGCGCGTGTGGTTGACGAGCGCACGGGTGCGGTCGACAAATGCCGTTTCTGCACTGTGAGCGCGCTCAATGGCACCGAGATGTCGACGTGCGTGACCGCGTGCCCGGCAGGCGTGCGTGTGTTCGGCGATTTGGATGACCCCGATTCGGAAGTCTCCAAGGTTCTTGCCGCGACGCATGCGACCCCGCTTTTGGGCGATGCGACCAAGTCCAAGATTTTCTACGTAAGGTAGGTGGGCGAACATGTCATTTGAACCAGTTTGGGGCGCACCTATTGCGTGGTACCTCTTCCTTGCAGGCTTGGGCGGCGGCGCCTTCATCACTTCGGCGTTCTTGCGCTGGAAGCATCCCGAGGCGCATGGCATGCGCTTCGCTGGCCACATCATTGCTCCTGTGGTCGTTATCATCGGCTTGTTCTTGTTGATGTTCGACGCTGAGGCCGGTTTGCACAACCCACTGCGTTTCGCGCTGCTTCTGCATAACCCGTGCTCGGTTATGACTTGGGGCGTTGTGTTCCTGGCGGCATTCGTGATTATCGCGCTTATCACGCTTCTGCTCGACTGCTTGAAGAAGCAGGTGCCTGCGTGGCTTGAGATTGCGGGCTCGGTGTTTGCGGTATGCGTTGGCGCATACACGGGCGCTTTGCTCGGTGTATGCCAGACGTTCCCGCTGTGGAACAACGCTTTGCTGCCGATTCTGTTCTTGGTTTCGGCGGTTTCCACGGGCATGTCTTCGGTGCTGCTTGTGGGCGGCCTGAAGTTCCCCAAGGAATTCGATAGCGTGGGAGTGCTGAAGAAGTTCCACTATTGCTTCCCGATTGTCGAGCTTGTGTTGGTGGCTTCGCTGTGCTTCATTACGAGCTACAACTCCGTTGCCGGTTTCGAGTCGGTGATGAGCCTCGTGTGCGGCAACTGGGCGGTTTTGTTCTGGCTTGGCTTCATCGTGGTTGGCCTGGTTGCGCCTACCGCGGTTGAGACGTGGCTTTTGTTCATCTCGAAGCCTGGCTTTGAGGAAACCCCCAAGGCGCACTACATTGGCGCTGCTGCCGATGCGGGCGTGCTTATCGGCGGCTTTCTGCTCCGCTTCCTTATCGTGGTTGCGGCGTTGCCGGTGGCTTTGGTGTAGTTGCTTCTCCGTTCTGACGAACGGTAAACGAAGTTTTCGCTATGTGCGAATGGGGCGCTCGCTTTGAAGGCGAGCGTCCCTTTTTTGTGTCTCTCGACCTGTTAAATGCTCGTAGCGTTTAACAGGTCGAGACGTTTTTCTTTCCTTTTTTAGACCGACTCAATGGTTTTGATATTTGCGGGCGATTGGATTGTTGAACGCTACGAGCATTAACGTGGGCATCTAACGGGTCCACCAAGGCGGGTTCTCAAAGGTCAATGGCTCGGGCTTCGTGCGGGGTTGGCCAGCAGCCGGCAAATCTGTTGAACGCTACGAGCATTTAACGGCTTTCGGGCAACGGGTGAAGTTTTCGCACTTTGGGGCCGCTGGGTGGTAAAATCGCGCAATCATATGCTGCGGGCGGCAGGCGGGGTGGCCTGTACGCTGCAATCGGGCAGTTTCTCGCGAGCTTTTATCGCGAACCCGGGAGCCTATTCGAAAGAACAACTGAACATGAGCATCGTAGAGATCGTTCTTCTGGGCGTTGCGTTGTCCATGGACGCCTTCGCCGTAACCATCTCGAACGTCTTCTGCTATCCGAACGCCTCGCGCGCACGCTTGCTTGCGCTGCCGGTCGCGTTCGGCGTCTTCCAGGCGGGAATGCCGCTGCTTGGCTATTTCCTGGGCGGCGTCGTGGGTGACTTCATCGAAACGTACTCGGGCATCATCACACTGGTGATTCTTGGCTTTATCGGCGGAAATATGATTAAAGAAGGCGCGTGCGCCCTGCGCGGCGGCGGTGATGGGGAAGAAGAAGTTTCAGAAAATGGCAACGCGCTGACGCTCAAAGTGATTTTGGTGCAGGCCGTAGCTACGAGCATCGATGCGTTCGCCGTGGGCGTGAGCCTGCGCGCAGTGAGCGTTGCCGTAGCGCCCGCGGTAAGCATTATCGGTGTTACGACGCTCCTCTGCTGCATTGTGGCATTGGCCATCGGCAAGCGCTTCGGCCATTTGCTGGGCGATCGCGCGCAGATTGTCGGCGGCGTGGTGCTCGTTCTTATCGGCGTCAAGGCGATGTTCTGAGGTCTCGCCGTTCTGACGAACGACGTAAGTTGTCGGCGCTGCAAGCGGCCATGGCTGCGCATTTTGGATTCGGCCTTCGACTCGCATACTGAAAATGCGCGTCGCCTTGGTTTCGTCCGAACCGCATTCGACAGGCCGCTTTCACTGATTTTGGTGCGAATGTGTCTCTGCCTGCGTTCTTGCGGTCTTACCGTGAATGCGCGCGAATTGGAGTACAATTCTAGGTTGCCTATATGAATCAATCGGCCGAAAGGATTGCGCCATGAGCGAAGAGCTGTATGTCGACGGACTGGGGCTGGCCCCCGGAGTCATGGAAACCATCGTCGCGATCGCGGCCAAAGAGGTTGAGGGCGTTGCCAGCGTTGGCTCGTCTACGTTCACGGGCTTGCGTTCCCGCTTCGCCGCAAAGCCGGCTGGCCAGGGTATCGATGTGAGCATGAACGAAGAGCAGGGCGTCGACGTAGCTGTGCATATCGACGTCTTCTACGGCAAGCCCATTCCGCAGGTTGCCGAAGCCGTTCGCCAAACCGTCGCCGATGCTGTGGCAACACAGGTCGGTTTCACCGTATCGTCGGTCGATGTGTATGTCGACGGCATCCGTTTCAATAACTAGTTAGCAAGGTTCCAATTCGCATGAGCAACGTATCTAAACGAATTCTCGCACGTCGCGCTGCGGTGCAGATTCTGTATCAAAGTGAAATCACTGGCGTGCCCGCCGACAAGCTGGTCGACGAAGGCTTGGTCCCCGAAGAGGCCAAGGCGAATGAATATGCGCGCGAATTGGTGTGCGGCGTTTCCGCGCATCGCGCCGAGCTCGACCGCGCGATTGGCGAAAGCTCGCAAAACTGGGCCATCGACCGCATGCCCGTGGTTGACCGCTCCGTTCTGCGCCTCGCTGTTTACGAGATGCGCTACGTTGACGACGTTCCGCAGTCTGTCGCCATCAACGAGGCCGTTGAGCTCGCCAAGGCATTCGGCGGCGAAGACGATTCCCATCGCTTCGTGAACGGCATTTTGGGTCGCCTGGCTCGTTTGTCTGAAAGCGAGCAGGGTGTTGCCGCGGAGGCTCCGACCGAGGAGGCCTCTGAAGGCGTTGCCGAGGCTGCGCCCGCCGAGATTCCCACGATGGGCATTCTTTCCGACTTTAAGCCCGCTGAAGCCGATTCGGCCGAAAACGTCGAGTAAGGCTCGCTATGGGCTTGGAATCGCTCGATCGCGAGGCGTTCACGCAGATTCGCGATCGTCTCGATGAAATCGCGACGCAGGTGCGCGGCGACGATATGCCGCTTGATGCGGCGCTCGATTTGTATGATGAGGCCGTGAAGCTGGGCATGAAGGCGACCGAACTGCTCGAAACGCTTGACGCCTCCGATAGCGATGCGCCTTCTTCGGAAGGCGCGATGCAACGCTAGGCGCGCAAGGCATCCGCGAGGTGCCGAATTTGAATACGGAGATTGGGAGTTCCTTAATGGAGAGCCATCGCATTCTCGATATGATTTCGTCCCCCGCGGACTTGAAGCTCCTCACCAACGAGGAGCTTTCCATACTTGCATCTGAAATTCGCGAGCAAATTATTACGACCACGTCGAAAACGGGCGGCCATGTGGCGCCGAGCCTTGGCGTAGTCGAACTTATTCTGGCATGCCACAGCGTGCTCGATTGCCCTCATGACAAGCTGCTTTTCGATGTGGGCCACCAGTCGTATGCTCATAAGCTCGTTACGGGCCGCTTGGGCGAGTTCGACACTCTGCGCCAATTCGGCGGCATGTCGGGCTTCCCAAAGGCGAGCGAAAGCGAATACGACGTGCACCCTTCCGGCCATGCGTCCGATTCGGTTTCGGTGGCGCTGGGCCTGGCTATGGCACGCGATCTGAATGGCGGCGATGAGAAAATCGTTACCATCATCGGCGATGCATCGCTTTCGGGCGGCATGGCGTTTGAGGCCCTCAATCAGCTGGGCCAGTTGCAAACGCCCATGGTCATTATTCTGAACGACAACGAGATGTCCATCTCGCGCAACGTAGGTGCGCTCGCTCGTTATTTGGGCGAAAAGCGTGCGAGCCGCGAATACACGCGTACGCGCGATTCGGTGCAAAGCGTGCTCGAGGCAAGCGGTCCGCTTGGCCGCGGTCTGGTCGATTTGGGCCGCAACGCGAAAGATTCCTTCAAACAAATGGTCATTCCGGGCGAGATGCTCTTCGAAAAGCTCGGCATTACGTGCACGGCGCCCATTCCCGGTCACGATATCGCCGCGCTCAAGCGCGCGTTGCGCGTGTGTCTTAAGGCCGACGGTCCCACGCTTTTGCATGTGGTTACCAAGAAGGGCAAGGGTTATGAACCCGCCGAAAAAAACCCCAGCAAATTCCATGGCATTGGGCCATACGACATCGCGACGGGCGAAGTGAAGAAGGGATCAAGCTCCGCCCCGAAGTACACGAGCGTATTCTCGAAGGCTATTGTCGCTGAAGCCGAGCGCGACCACGATATTGTCGCCATCACGGCTGCCATGAAAGATGGCACGGGCTTGGCCGCGTTTTCTGAGAAATTCCCGAAGCGATTTATTGATACGGGTATTGCCGAGGAACATGCCGTCGCGCTTGCGAGCGGCTTAGCGCTTGGCGGGAAAAAGCCCGTCGTGTGCATTTACTCGACGTTCATGCAGCGTGCGTTTGACCAGCTCGTAATCAATAATGCCCTTGCGAATACCAATGTGGTGTTTTGCCTCGATCGCGCGGGGCTCGTGGGCGACGATGGCCCTACGCACCACGGCGTGTTTGATATCGCATATGGTCGCATGGTTCCTGGCGTTCGCATGATGGCTCCTTCCGACGAGGCCGAGCTCGTGCATATGCTCCATACGGCTTTGGCGCTCGAGGGCCCGGTTATTCTTCGTTGGCCGCGCGGCGAAGCGCGGGGCGTCGAGCTTCCCGCTGTGCCCCAGGTACTTGAAGAGGGCAAATCTCGCACGACGCGTGAAGGCTCCGACGTGGCTATTCTCGCGTTCGGTCGCATGGTGCAGGAGGCGGAAGGCGTCGCCGATATTCTTGCCAAGGAAGGCGTTTCCGTGCGCGTTGTCGATATGCGTTGGATTAAGCCGTTTGACGAGGAGGCGGTTCGCAAGGCCGCGCTCGAATGCAAGCTCGTGTGCACGGCTGAAGAAGGCGCCATTGAAGGCGGCATTGGCGAAGGCATTCTGGAGGCTCTTGCCGCAAACCCGCCGGCGCAGGTGCCGCCCGTGCTCACGTTTGGCATTCCTGACGAATTCGTTGAGCAAGGCAAGGTGCCTCAGCTGCACCATATGCTCGGCATCGATTCGTGCGGCATGGCTGCTCGCATTCGCGAGAAATACGCGGAGCTGTAGGCGTGGCGAAGAAAACTGCGCAGCCGGGTGCGCCGCAACCTAAAAAACCGAAACAGAAGAAAATCCGCTTGGACGATTTGCTCGTTGGGCGTGGCTATTTCGCCGATAGGGGTGAAGCGTTGCGCGCGGTTCTCGCGCATGAGGTGCGTGCGAATGACGTGTATCCTACAAGCGCTGCGGTATTGGTGAACCCCGATGCCGATGTGTTTGTGCGCAATCGTCGCGCCTATGTGAGCCGTGGCGGGCACAAGCTCCAAGGGGCGCTTGATGCGTTCGCTCAAGATGTGCGTGGCGCACGCTGCATCGATATCGGTTCATCGACGGGCGGTTTTACCGACTGCCTGCTTCAGGCGGGCGCCGCCGAAGTCGCGTGCGTCGACGTGAACTACGGACAGCTCGCGTGGAAGCTCCGCGAAGATGAGCGTGTGCGTGTGTTTGAACGCACGAATATCAAAACGGCCGTTCCCGCCGAGCTTGGCGCGCCGTTCGATATCGTCGTGGCCGATTTGTCGTTCATTGGCTTGGCCGGATTGGCCGACGTATTCGCTGCATTGTGCGCGCCTGGTACGGTGTGCTTGCTGCTCGTGAAGCCTCAGTTCGAAAGCGCCCACGACGAAACCGACCGCGGCATCGTGCGCGATGAATCGGTTCGACTGCGCGTCGTGAAGGAAGTTTCCGATGCTTTCGCTGCAGTCGGCTTCTCGATTGAGGGCGCGGTGGAAAGCCCCATCAAGGGCGCTGAGGGCAACGTCGAATATCTTGTTAAGGCCGTCTATCAGGCATAGGTTGCATGTCGCGAGCCCGGGGCACGGTGCGCGCTGAAGCGAACGTCGCATGTGCCGTTGGGGCGCCGTTCGCGGCATTCGAGCATGGATTCGCGCGCGGTCACGCCGCTCGGATGCCGCCGTTGTTTAGCTTCCGTCGTTGCCACGTACGTACCGCCGCACCACTTGAGTGCGCCGTCTGGTGCCGCGCGATTGGGGTCAAGAGCGTCTCGCTCGAACTCCTCTTTTAAACAATCCATACAGAAGATGACCGCCATAAAAGGCGGTTTTCTTTTGTCGCTTTATCATGTCGAAAATTATCAATATAAATTCCTAATTAGTATTCCATTTTTCTTTTGCTCAGTCTAATATGAAGCATAGTTGGTAACATATAAGCAACGACACAAGGGGGTAAGGAAATGGACGCGTTGTTTGATGTGGCGCTGCTCTCGCGAATTCAGTTCGCGGTAACGGTGGCCTACCATTTCATATTCGTTCCGCTTTCGATAGGCTTGGGCCTTATCACGGCTATTTTTGCGACGAAGTATTATCGAAGCCGCGATGAAAAAGATGGCGCCGCCATGCATTTCTGGGTGCGCATCTTCACGGCGACGTTTGCCATTGGCGTTGCGACAGGTATCACCATGGAGTTCTCTTTTGGAACCAACTGGGCCGATTACTCGCGCTTCGTAGGCGATATTTTCGGTGCGCCGCTTGCCGCCGAGGCCCTGTTCGCCTTCTTCCTGGAATCGGTTTTCCTTGGTGTTCTTCTCTTTGGCGAAAAGAAGGTGTCGCCTAAGTTCTACACGGTGTCGGCATGGCTTGTGTGGGCAGGTTCGTGCTTGAGCGCGCTGTGGATTCTGATCGCCAATTCGTGGATGCAAACGCCGGCTGGCGCCGAGCTTGCGAGCGATGGCTCGAAGGCTGTTATCACCGATTTCCTTGCGGCGGCTTTTAATCCCTCGATTCTGCCGCGTTATACGCACGTGATCGTGGCGCTGCTCATTTTGGGCGCATTCGTGTCCATGGCGGTTGGAGCGTGGTATTTGCTGAAGGGCAAGCACTCCGATTTTGCGATGAAAACCGTGCGCATTGGCGCTGTGGTAGGCATCGTCGCATCGTGCGCGATGATTGTGACGGCCCATGCTTCGGCGGTGGAGGTTTCGGAAGAGCAGCCCACGAAATTGGCCATGATGGAAGGCATGTATAACGACGAGGTGCCGCCGCTGTACGCTTTTGGCTGGGTTGACGAAGAAAGCCAGCAGGTCATTACTCCGTTCGCGATTCCTGGCGGCACGAGCTTCTTGGCGACGGGCACGTGGGATACCGAATATGCCGGTCTCAATTCGCTCGTCGAAACCGAAAAGTATGGCGAGATGAACGTCGCCGACATGCCGGTGAATATGGTGTTCCAGTCGTATCACCTGATGGTTGCGATGTATGGCCTCATTATGCTCACCGCGATTCTTGCGATTGCGTTCTCGATGCGTGGTGGGCGCATTGTCACCATGCGTTGGCTGCAGAAGCTCCTCATCGTATCTCCTCTGTTCCCGTTTATTGCCATTCAGGTTGGTTGGATTACCGCTGAAGTCGGCCGACAGCCATGGGTTGTGTATCCGTCAACGTCGGGTCCCGATGGTGTGAGCCTTCTTACGAATAACGCCATATCGCAGGCGGTATCGGCGCCCGAGCTGCTGCTCACGCTGGCTTTGTTCGCGGTGGTGTATGTGTTCCTGTTCATTGGCTGGGTGCGCGTGATTTCGCACTTCATTAAGCGCGGCCCCGTCGATGCCGTTGCGGCAGTTGAGAGCGCCGCGGCGGCAGCGCCTGCTGCGAAGACCTGCGATGCAAAGGATGGTGAATAGCGATGAGCGCTCTCGCTGTACTGTGGTTTTTCTTGATATTCGTGCTTATCGCGGGTTATTTCGTGCTCGATGGGTTCGATTTGGGCGTAGGCGTGCTCTATCGTGCGCTTGCGAAAACCGATGCCGAACGCGCCCTTGTGCGTCGCAGCATCGGCCCTGTGTGGGATGGCAACGAGGTGTGGCTGCTCACAGCGGGCGGCGCACTGTTTGCTGCGTTTCCCGCGGCGTACGCCACGACGTTTTCGGGGTTTTACCTGGCGGTCATGCTCGTGCTTTTTGGCCTGATCGTGCGTGCGGTGTCGCTTGAGTTTGGCGCGCACGACCCGAAATGGGGCCGCGCATGGGATGCGTGCTTTACAATCGGTTCGTTTTTGCCTGCCCTGCTGTTAGGTGTGGCGCTCGGCAACGTGATTGCCGGCGTGCCGCTTGCGGCAAACGGCGACTATGCAGGCGTGCCGCTGCTTGGCCTGCTTTCGCCGTTTACGCTCGTCGTTGGTGCGCTGGGATTTGCGATGTGCATGGCGGCGGGTGCCGCATGGGTTGCGCTGAAGACTGAACGCACGAGTGCGGTGCACGGGCGTGCGGAAAAGCAGCGTCGCGTGTGGCACGTCGTGGCCCTCGCGCTGTTCGTGGTGGCGACTGTGCTTGCATTTGTCGTGGTGAAACCTCAGTTCGCCCCGGGCATGCTGGTCGCGGGTGTGATTTTTGCCATCGCTTTCGTCGTATGTATTGCGGCATCGATTGTTCAGGCGAAAAAGGGCAACGATCTGGCCGCCTTCGTTCTGCAATCAATCGCGGCAGTATGTTTGGTGGCGTTGGCTGCGGTGTCGTTGTTCCCGAATTTGGTTGTTGCGGCACCCGGCAGCGTGGGCGAATCCATTACGCTCATGAACGCTGCGTCGTCCGATGCGTCGCTCGCATGGATGACGGGCATTGCCTGCATCGGCGTGCCGTTGGTGCTGGTGTACCACGTGATTGCCTATCGCGTGTTTAGCGGGCGCCTTGCTGAAGAGGATGTGGCTTAAATGGACAGCATAGCGAACAAGAAGGGTGCTTCTCAAAGGTGTAGGAGTATTGTTGAGGAGCGGGGGAGTTCCGCCGATGGACAAGGGAGCGCATCGGAAAAACGTCTCTACGAGAAATGGCTCTCGGTGCTTTGCGCAGGTATGGCAATCTTCGGCGTAGGCGTGATGCTCGTGGGCTATAAAGCTCCAACGGTGGGGCTGGTTGCGACAGTTGCGATGCTCGTAGGCGCATCGGCGCTTTTCGCGATCAAGGCGAAGCAGAACATGCGAGGGTAAGCGTGCCCCGGTGCCCTGCCGCTTCGCGCCTTGTGCGTTGCGGCGGGCAAAATCGCGACAATGCGGCGCCTATAAGGAAAGGCGAGTCGTTTTGGACGGCTCGCCTTTTTGCGTGAGGGGCTGAATGAAGTTGCGAGTTGGGTTGGTTTGCTTCGATGCGGATAGCTAGAGGTCTTTTCGCTGGTAAATCGTCGTGCTTATGGCGCAACTTAGAGCGAAGAGCGCAAGCGATACGACGGTCAGCGAAACGAATAGAAGGCTTAAGTGGGCATCGGCCCAGGTGTCGAGATTGTGCAGCAGCATGGGATCGAACGTCTGCTTCAGAATCGCGAGGCAAATGCATAAAGAGAGAACGGCGAAGCACATGAGATAGCGTACGCCTTTCGTGGCGCCGAATTTGATGAGGAACGGCTCGCCAATGGCCACCATGATAACCACTGAGAAGGTTGCGAAAAGTGACCCTGCTGCTACCTCGGTCGTTGGCATTGTTTCGAATTCGTGGACGAACGAGGGCAAAATGGCATTGAGCACGATGCCGAGCATCGTCGCGCACGCCGCGGCGATGAGGGACGCGAGAAGAATCGAGCCATATCGTGCGGCAATAACATCGCGGCGCGAAAAAGGCAGCGATGCGCGATAACGCTTCCACCCGTTTTGATCATCGTACGAGGTGAGTGAAAACATGAGAATCATAGGAACCATGGCGCTCACGCAGGCGACCGCTGAAATGCAATTGCCTGTGGCGAACGCCATAATGGCGCAACTGGGCACGAGTATCACGGCGAATGCCGGCATGAAGGTACCAAAGATGACAAATTCCGATTTCAATGCCGCTTTCATTGCGCGATTCCTTTCAATGTGAAGTGCAGGTAGTCTTCGATTGAGGCGTGGTCGCAGGGGATTTCAGGAAATGCTTCGGCGAACTCGAAGCGGTTGGGCACGAGCACGTCGCAACTGAATTCGCGTCGCTCAACGAGCGCTTCTTCGACGCATTCGAGAATCGTGTGAGCCTGTTCTGCAGTGCAATGGGCGATGCCTGCCATGTCGGTAATTTCTTCGCGAGGCATATTGAAAATGATGCGGCCGTCATCGATGGCCACAACGCGATTGGCAATGCGGTCCAAATCGCTTGTGATATGGCTCGACAGCAACACGCCGTGGCCTTCCTGGGTGGCGAATTCGCGCAAGGTGGCGAGTACGTCGTCGCGAGCGATGGGGTCGAGCCCCGCGGTGGCTTCGTCGAGCACGAGCAAATTGGCCTTGTGCGAAAGCGCCACGGCAAGCTGCAGTTTCATGCCCATGCCGCGAGAGAGATCCTTCACTTTCGCCTTGCGAGAAAGCGAAAACCGCTCGGCGAGGCACCAGAACTGCGCTTTGTCCCAGGTGGGGAAGGCGGGCGCGAGGCAGCGCTCCATCTGTGCAATGGTGAATTCCGCTGGATAGGGGCAGGTGTCGAACACCACGCCGATGCGTGAGCGCACGTGGCGCTGTGTGCTGTCGGGCGCATTCGGGCCGAAGGGCTCGCCGAACAGGCGCACCTCGCCGGCATCAAGTTTCATGAGCCCCAACGCGGCTCGAATGGTTGTGGTTTTGCCCGCGCCGTTTGCGCCGACGAAACCGACGATCTCGCCTGGCGCTACGGCAAGGTTCACGTTGCACAGCGCGAAGCTGTCGCCAATCTGACGCTGTGCATCTTTGATTTCCAAAAGGTTCGCCATGATGCCGCCTTTCTATTCATGCGTTTCGGGGGCTACGAGGTCAAGCGCCTTATGCAAATCGGCGCGGGTAACGCCGAGCGTTTCGGCGAGCGCCGCCGCTTGTGCGAGCAGTGCTTCCATACGTCGCAGCTTTTCTTCGCGCAGAAGCCCCTGATTGCCTGCTGCGACGAAGCAGCCCTTGCCCTGGACGGTTTCGATGAAGCCCGCTTCCTCTAAATCGGAGTAGGCGCGCTTGGTGGTAATGACGCTCACGCCGAGCCCGTTTGCAAGGGCGCGAATCGATGGCAGCTTCTCGCCACCCACCAACGTGCCCGCCAAAATATGCGCTCGAATCTGCGACGCGATTTGCTCGTAGATGGGCTTGTCGCTCGAGTTGGATAGGATGATGTCCACGATGGTTCCTTTACGTGTATATAACCGGTAAGCACAGTATATATACACTATGCACAGTTGCGCAAGTCAAATCTCGAACAAAATCGAATTGGACGATTCATCAGGCGATATATTCAATTGTATTGATTGATTGATTGACTCTTCGCTATTGAAGGAGCCCGCTTTGTTTGAGGCTAGAAACAATCCTCGTCATTGGCTGTTTGTTTCTCTTCGCACGCCTGCGTGCCCAAAATCTCAAACAGCTCTTCGCGCGAGTGAATGTCGAGCTTTTGGTAAATATGGCGTATATGGGCTTTGACGGTGCCGTTGGCTACGATGAGCTCATTTTCGATATCGGAAATCGTTTTGTGTTGTGCGAGCAGCAGCAAAACTTCTTGCTCGCGCGCCGATAGGCCTTTTTCTTTCGAGATGGCATCGCAGCGATCGACGAGCGCATGCCTTTTTTCAATGGGGTCGCTGCCGTTTTCGGCATAGAGGAACTTCGCGCCCCAGCGGCTTGCCAGCTCGCGTTCCGAGAACAGGATGACCGTGCCGCCGATGATGGCGAGAAGGGCGACGCCCGAAGACACAAGGTCTCCGTTGAGGGATGAGGGCGCGATGGCATCGATGCCCGCATCGACGTAGCGTCCGAGCATCATGAAGAGCGCGCGAACGCCGCGCTCAATGCCGAAGAGCCATATCGCCGAAACGCCGTAGCGGTAGCAGATGTTGGCCAGAATGAGCATGATGAGAATCGAGAATGCCGTATAGCCTCCGGTGGCGCAGAAGTTGCCCCAGAACGAGTCGAACAGGCCCAATGCCGAAGGAATGATGAGCGCGCCCGCCATAAGCGGCAGGGCCGTGCGGTATATGGTGCCGAAGTCGAAGTTCTTGCCCTGCAGAACAACGCCCACCATAACCACGAGCGCGGCCGCGACGGTGCCCAGTGCCGAATGGGGGCCGAACGTGCCTGCATAGAGGTATTTCTCGAGCAGCCCGTAGGCGAAAGCGTAAATCGCCATAAGGATGATGATTTTCCAAGGCACGGAGAACTTGGCCCATGTGGTGCTTGGCAGATTGTCGCCCGGAAGCACATTGAAGCTTCGGACGGCGCACAGGAGCGAGAATATCGGCAAAATCGAGGTCATGACGAAGAGCCATGGAATGGCGAAACCGCGGTAGATATATATCATGAGGGCGCCTACGATAATTGACCCCGAATAATAGAAGGCCACACGCATGGGGTTCATGCATCCATAGAGCTCGCTCCAAATAAGGATCATGAGTGCAATGCCTATGCCGCCCGCAATCGACGCGACGATGGCAAGGTGTTCGGCGATTCCTGGATAGAACAATGATGAAAACGTGCATACGGTTGCGAGGGTGAGCAGCATGCCGCAAAGCACCCAGGCGGCGTGTTTCGAATAGAACGGGGAAACCTTGCGCGCTCCCAGCGCGCAGCCCAAAAGAACGATGCTCATAACAATATCGAAGAGGTCTCGTGTCGCGAAGTGTGCCGATGGGAAGTCGACGAACGATCCGACGAAGACGATTTCGATCCATGCGCGATAGATGCCGAGTCCCAAAAAAGCGAGCGGTAAAAACCCCGCCGAGCCAAAAGGTACGTTTGCGTTGCGTATGACGCGATCTTTTTGATTTCCCATGGTGCCTAAACCCCTCCTGGCACGTAACCTTGCCCACCATTATAAGGTCCTCGTTGCTGCGGCAGGATAGCAAGACGCAGGCCGCGTCGTGGCCGGGCAAGCTGTTCGACCCCGATGCGCTGAAGGCGTATATGCCCGAGGAAAGCGGCGAGAAGAAGGGCGTGTACGAAGACCAGGTCGCAACCTTCAAGGCCGACACGCTTGACGAGCTGGCCAAGAAGCTGGGCATTACCGATGCCGCCGCATTCAAGAAGAGCGTTGAGCGTTACAACGCGCTTGCGGCCGAAGGCAAAGACGAAGACTTCGGTAAAGATGGCAAGTGGCTCACCACGATCGACACCCCGCCGTTCTATGGCATTCACCGCAAGGTTCGCGTGTCGGCCATCGTCTCCGGCGTGCATGTCGGCGAGCACATGGAAGTGCTGAAGGCCGACTCCACCGAACCCATCAAAGGCCTGTACGCCATCGGCAACACCGCAGGCGATTTCTATTGCGGCATTGATTACACGATGTGGATGCCTGGTCTGTCTCTCGGCCGTGCGCATACCCAGGGCTACGTCATGGGCAAATACGTCGCGAACCTTTAAGCGAGAAGGGCGCACCGCCCGCATTTACGATATCCCCTGTCGGCTGAGCGTTTCTCCCTCCCTCGCTTCAGCCGAAGCTTGAAAGCGGACCGCACATGGTGCGGTCCGCTTTCCTTATAGAGGGGCTATAATGCGGCATCGAATGCGTGCGGCGCATGCCGCGTATGATTGCTCGTTTTTGGCGGAGGATTCTATGCTCACTGTTGGATGCCACCTGTCTACCTCGAAGGGTTTCGCGGCCATGGGGCGCACGGCGCTTTCCCTTGGCGCGAACACGTTCGCATTTTTCACGCGCAACCCGCGCGGCGGCTCGGCCAAGGCGATTGATGCGGCCGATGCCGCGGCATTGCGCGAGCTCATGGTCGAACACGATTTCGGCCCGCTGGTGGCGCATGCCCCCTATACGCTCAACCCTTGCTCGGCTAAGCCCGAGGCGCGCGAATTCGCCCGCATGTGCATGGCAGACGATTTGGTGCGTATGGAAGCCGTGCCGCACAGCTACTACAACTTCCACCCAGGCAGCCACGTGAAGCAGGGTGCCGAATATGGCATTGAACTCATTGCGGGCCTTCTCAACGAGGTGCTCGCACCTGAACAAACCACTACGGTGCTGCTCGAAACCATGGCGGGCAAGGGTACTGAAGTGGGCCGCACGTTCGAGGAACTTGCGGCGATCATCGAGCGCGTCGAACTTGCCGACCACGTAGACGTGTGCCTCGATACCTGCCATGTATGGGATGGCGGTTACGATATCGTGGGCGACCTCGATGGCGTGCTTGAGGAATTCGATCGCGTGGTGGGGCTGCCGCGCTTGCGCGCAGTGCATATCAACGACTCGAAAAATCCTTGCGGCGCGCACAAAGACCGCCACGAGAGAATCGGCCAAGGCTTCATCGGCGTTGAGGCATTCGAGCGCATCGTGAACCATCCCGCGCTGCGCGAGTTGCCGTTCATTTTGGAAACCCCCAATGAACTGCCTGGCCATGCCGAGGAAATCGCCTTGCTGCGCAGCCTTGCCGAATAGTTTTGCGCCAATTGATAGAAAGTCGCGTGAAGGGCCGTCAATGTGGAGGCCCTTCGTTCGTTTCTGCGCGATAATGGCCGCATTCATTTCGAAGGGGGACGCGTTATGACGCCTATCAACGATAATCCCACGCGTGCGATGCGTGTTGTGCGCTGCGACGAAACCATGGCCGCCGTGCTGCGCGGCGAGCGTTTTTTGGTGTTCGACGGCGCGATGGGAACCATGCTGCAGCAGGCGGGGCTTGAGGCGGGCGAGCTTCCGGAGCTTTTATGCCTTACGAATCCCGAGGAAATCACGGGTATTCATATCCAGTATGTGGAGGCGGGAAGCGAAGTCGTGACCGCCAACACCTTCGGCGCGAACCGCCGCAAGCTTGGCGATGCTGCCAGCGTGGCCGATGTATTCGCGGCGGCCATTGCGTGCGGCAAGGCGTCGGGCGCGAAATACGTGGCAGCCGATATTGGCCCTACGGGCGCGCTGCTCGAACCGCTCGGCACAATGCCCTTCGATGAAGCGTATGAACTGTTCGCTGAGCAGGTGCGTGCGGCCGATGCGGCTGGGGCCGATTTGTTCATCATCGAAACCATGGCCGACCTTCTTGAGATGAAGGCCGCCATTCTTGCCGCGAAGGAAAACTCCGATTTGCCCATTTTCGCCACGATGACGTTCGGCGAAGACGGCCGCACGTTCTTGGGTACGAGTCCTCAAATCGCGGCCATCGTGCTTTCGTCGCTTGGCGTTGACGTTTTGGGCGTGAACTGCTCGCTTGGTCCCAACGACTTGCGCCCTATGGTAAGCGAAATGCTCAAGGCGTCCACGGTTCCCGTTATGGTGCAGGCCAATGCTGGCTTGCCGAGCATCGTCGATGGTAAAACCGTGTTCTCGGTGGCGCCCGATGAATATATCGAAGCCGTGGCGGCAATGGTCGACGAAGGCGTGTCGGTTGTGGGTGGCTGCTGCGGCACGAATCCCGACTACATCGCGAAAGAGGCGGCGCTCGTGGCGGGCCGCGCGCCCGTCGAGCGCGATGTGGCTCCCGCGTGCGGCATTACGTCGGCGAGCCACGCCACGCTTCTGGCCGGCCGCGACGTTGCCACTATTGGCGAGCGCATCAACCCTACGGGCAAGAAGAAACTTAAGGCCGCGCTTCGCGAGGGCAATCTCGACTATGTGTTGGGTGAAGCCATTTCCCAGACGGAAGCGGGCGCCGACGCGCTCGACGTGAACGCCGGCCTGCCCGAAATCGACGAGGCGGCGACGCTCGTGTCGCTCGTGGGCAAAATCCAGGGCGTGTCGCCTTTGCCCTTGCAAATCGACTCGTCGGATCCGGTTGCCGTAGAAGCTGCCGTGCGCGTGTATTCGGGCAAGCCGATTATCAACTCCGTGAACGGCAAACAAGAAAGCCTCGATGCCGTGCTGCCTATCGCCAAACACTACGGTTGCGCGGTTGTGGGCCTCGCGCTCGATGAGCAGGGCATACCTCCTACGGCTGAGGGCCGCTTCGCCGTGGCTCAGCGCATTGTGGAAGAAGCCGACAAATACGGCATCCCGCGCAGCGATATCTTCATCGATTGCCTGGTTATGGCCGCGTCGACCAATCAGGCTGAAGTCGTCGAGATTTTGCGCGCCATCACGATGGTGAAGGAGCGCTTGGGCGTGCGCACGGTGCTCGGCGTATCGAACGTGAGCTTTGGTCTGCCTTTGCGCGAAATTGTGAACGCCACCTTCTTGGCGGCGGCGTTTTCGGCGGGCCTCGACATGCCCATTCTGAACCCGCTTTCCGCGCGCTATCGTGAAATTGTCGATACGTGGCGCGTGCTATGCGGGCAAGACGTCTCGGCGCAGGGCTACATTTCCGAATACGCGAACAAGAGCATGTCGGTCGTGGCCGGCGCTCCTGGAGCGGCGACGGGGCAGGGGAGCGCCTCGGCGCCCGCTCCCGCAGCAGGCGACGCCTTCGACGATGTGGCCGATTTCGGATTGCGCCGTTTCGTGGTCACGGGCCGCAAGGCCAACATGCCCGAGGCGGTTTCGAAATTGCTCGAAACGTGCGACGCTATGGAGGTCATCAACGGCCACCTGATTCCTGCGCTCGATGATGTGGGTGAACGTTTCGAGAAAGGCAAGTTCTTCCTGCCTCAGCTCATGGCGTCGGCGGAAGCGGCGAAAGCCGGCTTTGATGTCATCAAAGAACAGGGCGGCAGCGGGGCTGTTGCCGATAAGGGTTCGGTTGCCATCGCCACGGTGAAGGGCGACATTCACGATATTGGTAAGAACATCGTGCGCATGCTACTCGAAAACTACGGCTACACGGTATATGACCTGGGCCGTGATGTGGAGCCGCAGGCCGTGCTCGATTGCGTGCGCGAGCACGATATCAAGCTCGTGGGCCTCTCGGCGCTCATGACCACCACGGTGCGAGGCATGGAGGACACCATCGCGCTTTTGCGCGAGCAGGCGCCCGATGTGAAAGTGTTCGTGGGTGGTGCGGTTATTACCGCCGAATACGCTGAAATGGTCGGCGCCGACTACTACTGCAAAGACGCCGCCGAAAGCGCGAAGGTCTGCGGCGAGGTGCTGGGCGCATAAAGACCGCACGTTCATGGGCGCGACTTCCATTGCCGCCTCGCGTTTGTGCGGGGAACTTGAGGTCGGGGCGTTACGCGTGTAAACCTTTTGCAAGAAAGCCGCTGGGGGATTATTGCCCCTGGCGGCTTGTTCTATAATCCACTCCTTCAGAAAGCGTAATGCGAGGCGGCGGTTCGCGCGGTGGAATGCTGAAGGCGATTCCCGAACGCGCCCGTTTGTCTTGCGCAGAGAAGAAGGGATGCGAAGGCGTGGCATCGAGTGCTGGGAAAATGATGGCTCGCGAATGGGCGGCGATTATCTCGGTTGCGGCGGCGGCGTTCATATTCAACACGTCGGAATTCATGCCCATCGGCCTGCTCGTTGACATCTCGGCCGATTTTGGCGTGAATGAAGCGACGGGTGGCATTCTTATCACGGCATACGCGTGGGCGGTGTGTCTGTTGTCGGTGCCGCTTATGGTGGCGACATCGCGGTTCAGCTTCCGTCCGCTGCTTTTAGCAGTGGTCGGGGTGTTCGGCGTGGGGCAGCTCTGCTCGGCGCTTGCTCCCGACTATTTCCCGCTTATGGGTGCTCGCCTCATTGTCGCGTGCGCGCATGCGATTTTCTGGTCTATCGCGCCTTCCATCGCGGCGCGTGCCGTCTCGCTCGAACATCGCTCGATTGCGCTTTCCGCCATCGTTACGGGCTCTTCAATCGCCCAAATTCTCGGTTTGCCCTTGGGACGCGTCATCGGCTTGGCGCTCGGCTGGCGCATGGCATTCGCTTGCATCGCGGCGTTCACGGTTGCGCTGCTCGTGGTGCTCTTCTTCGCCGTGCCGAAAATGAGCGCGGGCGAGCCGTTTAAGGTAAGCCAGCTTCCCAGCCTGGTGAAAAACCCGGTGCTGCTGTCGCTGTTCGTGGGCACGGCCGTCATTGCCACGGCCTATTACACGGGTTACAGCTACGTGGAGCCCTATCTGCAGCAGATAGGCGGGCTTTCCGACGAGGCCATCACCACCTCGCTCATGATGTTTGGCGTGGCGGGCGTTATCGGCAGCTTTTTGTTCGCGCGCTTCTACGTGGGCAAGCGCCGCCGCTATTGGTACATTCGCGTCTCGCTCGCCGGCGTGGCGCTCGCGCTCGCGCTTATGATGCCCGCTGCGCTCGGTGGCATGGGCTCGGTGCTTGCGGTGTTCGTGTTGTGGGGCATTTGCGGCGTGTCGTTCAACGTGGCCTACCAGTCTGAGATATTGCGCTTCGCGCCTCCGCATGCGGCGGCGGTCGCCACGGCAATTTACTCGGGCATCTTTAACTTGGGAATCGGCGGCGGCTCGGCGGTGGGCGGCGCGGTGAGCACTGCTTTCGGCATGGGGTCGGTATGCTTCGCGGGTGCGCTCATCGGTGCTGCGGCGGTCGCGATCGCCTGCGTGTTCCTTATTCCCGCCATGCGTCGCACCAGGCCGGTCGAGTAGCGCGAAATCAAGGGGGACGCATGCGTGAATGTGCCGGTTTGGACAAAGAAAACATTTCGATAAAGGCCTGCACGTCACGCATCGCTTGCGCCCGCAAAACATCGTCTCGTATAAAAATTCGCCCGATAGTTGCAATTTCGTGTATGCTATCGGGCGTTTAGCATGTATGCGCTCGCAATTCGGTCGCTTTCGCACCGCTTGCAATGGGTGCTGTGGCGCTTTTGCCCGTAAGCCAACCGCGCTGCGCAATCGCCTTATATATAGGTAGGAAATCGGGAGGACTCGCTTTGAAGCTCGTCGTTACTGAGAAGAATATCGCCGCCCAGAAAATCGCCGATTTGCTGGGCATTAAAAAGCCGAAGGCCGACAAGGTCTACAACACGCCCGTCTACCGTTTCGAACTCGATGGCGAAGAATGGGTGACCATCGGCTTGCGCGGCCACATTCTCGAGCCCGATTTCGTTGCGCAAATCGTCTACAAGAAAACGAAGGGCTGGCAGGGCGTGACTGCCGACGGCGAAGTCGTGCCTGCCGATATTCCCGATTTTCTCGCGAAACCGCCGTACAAAACCAAGCGTAAGCCGTTTTTGGCCGATGGCGTCGCCATGGGCGCGTGGAAGATGGACGCGCTGCCGTATTTGGCATATGCGCCCATCGAGAAGCTGCCGAAGGAAAAGGACATCATTCGCAGCTTGAAGAACTTGGCCAAGAAGGCCGACGAAATCATTATCGCAACCGACTTTGACCGCGAAGGCGAGCTCATCGGCTCTGATGCGCTCGGCCAAATCAAGCAGGTGAACGATATCGCGCCGGTATTCCGTGCGCGCTATTCGGCCATCACGAAAGAAGAAATCACGCATGCCTTCACGAATCTCGTGAAGCTCGATGAAGATCTGGCCGCGGCGGGCGAGAGCCGTCAGGAAATCGACCTCATCTGGGGTGCTGTGCTCACGCGCTACCTCACTATCGTGAAATTCGCCGGTTACGGCAACGTGCGCAGCTCGGGCCGCGTTCAAACCCCGACGCTCGCGCTCATCGTCGCTCGCGAGCGCGAGCGCATGGCGTTTGTGCCCGAGGACTATTGGGTGATCAAGGGCAACTTCCAGCATGTTGCCGATGAGTTCAGCGCTCCGCACGCGACGGCTCGTTTCAAGAGCGAAGAGGCCGCGAATGCCGTTATGTCCCATGTTGAGGGCCAGGCTTCCGGCGTGGTTTCCGCCATCGAGAAGAAAAAGCGCACGCAGGCTGCTCCGGTGCCGTTCAATACCACGTCGCTTATGGCCGCCGCAGCGAGCGAGGGCCTTTCTCCCGCACGCACCATGCGTCTGGCTGAAAGCCTGTACATGGACGGCTATATTTCCTATCCGCGTGTCGACAACACGGTGTATCCCGAATCGCTCGATCTCGAAGGCACGGTGAAAAAGCTTTCCGACGTTGCGGCATATCGTCCGTATTGCCAGGAACTGCTGAAGCGCGGCGAGCTTGTTGCCACGCGAGGCAAGAAGGAAACGACCGACCATCCGCCTATTCACCCCACGGCTGCCGCCGACCCCGATAAGCTCGGCGCGCCTGAGTGGAAGCTCTATAACCTCATCGCCCGCCGCTTCTTGGCGACCCTTTCCGATGCCGCCGTCATCGAAGGCACGAAGGTGACCATCGAAGTGAATGCCGAGCCGTTCGCGGTGCGTGGCGATGTCGTCGTGAAGCCAGGCTTCCGCGCCATTTACCCGTATGGCATGAAAAAAGAAGAGCAGCTGCCCGCTCTTGCCGAAGGCCAAACAGTCGATTTCAAGGGCGCCGTATGCACCAAAAAGCAGACCGAGCCGCCGGCGCGCTATTCTCAGGGCAAGCTCATTCAGGAAATGGAGCGCTTGGGCTTGGGCACCAAGGCCACGCGCCATGCGATTATCGAGCGCCTTTACACGGTGAAATACGTGCAGAACGATCCTATCGAGCCAAGCCAGCTCGGCATTGCCGTATGCGACGCGCTCGGCCAGTTCGCACCGCAAATCACGAGCCCCGACATGACGGCGACGCTCGAAGAAGATATGAATCAGATTGCCGCCGGCAACAAGACCCAAAAAGACGTCGTCGATTTGTCGCGCGACATCTTGAACGACGTGCTCAATGAGCTTTTGCCCCATCAGGAGCAAATCAAAGATGCCTTAGCCGACGCCGTGGCTGCCGACGCATATGTGGGACCGTGCCCGAAGTGCGGCAAAGACTTGCAACTGCGCGCGAGCCAGAAAACGCGCTCGATGTTCATCGGCTGTTCCGGTTGGCCTGAGTGCGATGTGACCTACCCGTTGCCGAAGGGCAAAATCGAAGCGGTCGAGGAAAAGTGCCCTGAGTGCGGTATGCCCCAAATCAAGGTGACCGCCTTCCGCAGCAAGCCGCGCATCCAGTGCATCGATCCGAATTGCCCCACGAATCACGAGCCTGATATCGTGGTGGGGAAGTGCCCGACGTGTGCCGCGAAGGGCCTCGACAAGCAGCTCATCGCGTCGAAGAACCCGCGCACTCTCAAGCGTTTCATTCGTTGCGAGAACTACGAGGAATGCGAGACGAGCTATCCGCTTCCGCAATACGGCAAGCTCACCGCCACCGAGGAGACGTGCCCCGATTGCGGTGCTCCCATGGTAATCGTGACCACCGCGCGCGGCCCGTGGAAGCTGTGCCCGAACTTCAATTGTCCGGGCAAAGAGCGCGAAGCCGCTGAAAAGGCCGCGAAGGCCGAGGCGAAGAAGGCCGAAAAGGCCGAGAAAGCTGCAAAGCCCGCCGCGAAAAAGGCTCCCGCCAAAAAGACGGCCGCCAAGAAAACGACGACGAAGAAAGCCGCTGCGAAGGAATAACGCACCCTGCTGTGGCCCTGGGTCTGCCAAGGCATGCTCAAGGCCACAGCGAGCTACCGCTCACTTGGCGGCGCTTAATTATGAGATGAAAATCAAGAGTGAACGCCGACGGCCTCGTGCATGCCTTCGGCAGACCCAGGGCTAATTGTAACCAAATCGGCAGAATCGCTTCGACCCGGCGAGGGGGGGGGAATGCACCCGACCGTCGGTGTTCAAATTGCTTTCATTCTTAAATGAAACGCAGCGAGGTGAGCGCATAGCGAGGCGAAGCCGAGCGGTAGCTCGCTGTGGTCGAGCGCATTCCCCTCTCGCCGGGTCTGCGTGATTCCGCAGGTCGGCGAACGTGCGAATTTTGTGAACTTCGCTTTCATACCCCCATTTCACTTCTAACTCCTTATAATTCTGCAGTTGCGTCCTGCTGTGTATGGATACACCCGGGCGCGTGGGAACGGAGTCGAGGGCGTGCACTCCAATATGCGCCTCATTCGGCAATCGTTCCCGATATGTAAGTGGAACGCCTGGTACGTGCATGGAGTGGCACGCGAGCAGGCTTCCAAGGAAGAAAGGTTGTTTGATGGGAATCAAGCAATACAAGCCGACCAGCGCTGGTCGCCGCTTCCAGACGGTTTCGGATTTCGCCGAAATCACCTGCACGAAGCCCGAGAAGTCGCTGCTTGCGCCGCTGCCTAAGAAGGCCGGTCGCAACAACAAGGGTCGCATCACCACCCGTCATCAGGGCGGCGGCGTGAAGCGTCGTTACCGTATCATCGACTTCAAGCGCAACAAGGACGGCATCCCCGCCAAGGTCGCTACCATCGAGTACGACCCGAACCGTTCCGCCCGTATCGCTCTTCTCCATTACGTTGATGGCGAGAAGCGCTACATCCTTCACCCGAAGGGCCTGAAGGTCGGCGACATGGTTATGTCTGGCTCTGAGGCCGACATTAAGCCCGGCAACTCGCTTGCTCTGGCTGACATCCCTGTTGGTACCCTCATCCATGCAGTTGAGCTGCAGCCCGGCAAGGGTGCTGCGCTGGCTCGCTCCGCTGGTACTTCTATCCAGCTCATGGGTAAGGAAGGCAAGTACGCCATTCTGCGCATGCCCTCTTCTGAGATGCGCCGCGTGCTGCTCACCTGCCGCGCGACTGTTGGCGAAGTCGGCAACGCCGAGCATGCCAACATCAAGATCGGCAAGGCTGGCCGTAACCGCTGGAAGGGCATCCGCCCGACCGTCCGTGGTACGGTTATGAACCCGGTCGACCACCCGCACGGTGGTGGCGAAGGCAAGAACAAGTCTTCGGGACGTCATCCTGTGTCTCCGTGGGGCAAGCCCACCAAGGGCCATCGCACCCGCAACCCGAAGAAGGCTTCGAGCCGCCTGATCATCCGTCGTCGCAAGAAGTAGCGCGAGCTAGAACGCTAAGGAGAAACCGTGAGCAGAAGTTTGAAGAAGGGTCCTTTCGTCGAGCCGCGTCTTCTCGGCCGCATTGCCGCGATGAACGAAGCTGGCGAAAAGCACGTCATCAAGACGTGGTCGCGCTCCTCGACCATCTTCCCCGACATGGTGGGTCACACCATTGCCGTGCACGATGGTCGCAAGCACGTGCCCGTATACGTTACCGAATCCATGGTCGGTCACAAGCTCGGCGAATTTGCGCCTACGCGCACGTTCAAGGGCCACGCCGACAAGAGCAAGAAATAAGTAAGGAGGCAGACCGCACATGGAAGCTAAGGCAGTCGCCAAGTATGTGCGCGTGAGCCCCCGCAAGGCTCGCGTCGTCATCGACCAAGTCCGCGGCAAGGACGTTGTCCGCGCCCGCGAAATCCTGCGCTTCTCGGAGCGCGCTATCGCCGAGACCATTGAGAAGGTTCTCAACTCGGCCGTGGCAAATGCCGAGAACAACCATGGCATGTCCACCGACAACCTGGTCGTGAAGGCCGCGTTCGTCGACGAAGGCCCCACGTTTAAGCGCATTCGTCCTCGTGCAAAGGGCTCTGCCGCTCGCATCCGCAAGCGCACCAGCCACATCACGATCATCGTTGCGCCGAAGGAGGCATAAAGCATGGGTCAGAAAGTTATGCCCACCGGCTTCCGTCTCGGCATCACCGAGGATTGGCGTAGCCGTTGGTATTCCGACAAGGACTACGCGAAGAACCTCGCTAACGACATGGAGATTCGCAAGTTCCTGGACAAGTATCTCGCCAAGGCTGCTGTTGCCAAGGTCGAGATCGAGCGCGCTGGCGACAAGGTGAAGGTCATCCTCACCACCGCTCGCCCGGGCGTTGTCATTGGCAAGAAGGGCTCCGAGATCGAGCAGCTCCGCAAGGAACTCGCCAAGATCGTTGGCGGCCCGGTGAACATCGAGGTCATCGAGGTCAAGCGCCCCGAGCTCGACGCCAACCTGGTTGCCCAGTCCATCGCTGAGCAGCTCGAAGGCCGTGTCGCGTTCCGTCGCGCCATGCGCAAGGCTGTTCAGTCCGCTCGCAAGTCTGGCGCTCTGGGCATTCGTATCCAGTGCTCCGGCCGTCTTGGTGGCGCCGAGATGAGCCGCCGCGAGTGGTACCGCGAAGGCCGTGTGCCTCTGCACACCCTGCGTGCGAAGATCGACTACGGCTTCTGCACCGCTGCTACCACGATGGGTTCCATCGGCATCAAAGTGTGGATCTACCACGGCGAAAAACTCCCCGGTGGCAAGACTCCGCAGCCTGCTCTCGAGGGCAACTCTCGTCCGTCGCGCGGCCGTCGCGACCGCAATGATCGCAACGAAAGGGGTGCTAAATAATGCTAGCTCCTAAGCGCATTCGCCACCGCAAGGTGCAACGCGGCTCTATGAAGGGCAAGGCCAAGGGCTACACCCAGCTGCATCACGGCGAGTACGGCATCCAGGCTCTCGAGGCTCACTGGATCACCAACCGCCAGATCGAGGCCGCTCGTATCGCTATGACTCGTTACATGAAGCGTGGCGGTAAAGTTTGGATCACCATCTTCCCCGACAAGCCCATCACCCAGAAGCCGGCTGAAACCCGCATGGGTTCTGGTAAGGGTAACCCGGAAGCTTGGGTTGCTGTCGTCAAGCCCGGCCGTATCATGTTCGAGATCGGCGGCGTCGACGAGGCTACCGCTAAAGAGGCCCTGCGTCTCGCCATTCAGAAGCTTCCTATCAAGTGCAAGATCGTTACCAAGGAATCGGAGGTGGCTGAATAATGAAGGCCGTCGAGATTCGCGAGCTCTCTTCTGACGATCTTACCGTCAAGCTGAAGGAAGCCCGTGCTGAGCTGTTCAACCTGCGCTTCCAGATGGCTACCAGCCAGCTGGACAACACCGCTCGTGTGAAGCAGGTCAAGAAGGACATCGCGCGTATTCAGACCGAAATGCGCGCCCGCGAGATCGCCGCTGCCGGCGCATTGAAATAAGGATTTGGTGGGATAAACATGAGTGAAGAAACCCGTAGCTCCCGCAAGGTCCGTCAGGGCGTCGTTGTTTCCGCGGCGAACGACAAGACCATTGTGGTTGAGATCAAGGAGCGCAAGCCTCATCCTGTCTATGGCAAGATGATGACGAGCACCAAGAAATTCCACGCTCACGACGAGAACAACGAGGCTGGTCTCGGTGACACCGTCACCATTATGGAGACCCGCCCCATGTCCAAGATGAAGCGTTGGCGCCTCCTCGAGATCGTGGAAAAGGCCAAATAGCCCAAGCGTTGCGTAACTAAACTATCGGAAGGATTGCACAATGATTCAGATGCAAACCATGCTGAACGTTGCCGACAACTCCGGCGCGCGCAAGGTGCAGTGCATCAAGGTCCTCGGCGGCTCCAAGCGCCGCTATGCAGGCCTTGGCGACGTCATCATCTGCAGCGTCAAGGAGGCAGCTCCCAACGGCAGCGTCAAGAAGGGCGACGTTGTCCGTTGCGTCGTCGTTCGCGTGAAGAAGGAAGTCCGTCGCAAGGACGGTTCTTACATCCGCTTCGACCAGAACGCCGCCGTGCTGATCGACAACTCCGGTGCTCCCAAGGGCACCCGCATCTTCGGCCCCGTGGCTCGCGAGCTGCGTGACAAGAAGTACATGAAGATCGTGTCTCTGGCACCTGAGACGCTCTAAGGGAGGTGCACGAAACATGAACAGCATGAAGGTCAAAAAGGGCGACAAGGTTCAGGTCATCGCTGGTAAGGACAAGGGCAAGCAGGGCACCATTCTGCGCTCCGTTCCTACTCGCAACCGAGTTGTCGTCGAAGGCTGCGGCATCGTGAAGAAGGCCGTTCGCCCCACCCAGCAGAACCCCCAGGGCGGCATCATTTCCATGGAAGCCCCCATTCACGTTTCCAACGTGATGCTGGTCTGCCCCTCTTGCGGCAAGCCGGTTCGCACTGGCAAGCGCATCAACGACGAGGGCAAAAAGGTCCGCGTCTGCAAGAAGTGCGGCAAAGACATCGACTAGAAATAGTCCACCGGTTGAATAACCAGTGAATTTTAAGGCGCATCCTGCGGATTTTCTGTGGGATGCGCCTTATGCCGTGTAGAATATGACCCTGGCTGCCTTAGGCGGGCAGGGACGCAGGGTCGGTAATCCTGCGTTTAATTCATCGACAAAGGAGAAACTTACCAATGGCTACTCCTCGCCTGAAAGAACTGTACAAATCTGAAATCGTCTCCAAGCTGGAGAGCGAGCTCGCTATCGACAACATCAACAAGGTTCCTCGCCTTGAGAAAATCGTTGTGAACATGGGCGTCGGCGAAGCCGCGTCTGACTCCAAGCAGCTCGACGCAGCTATGAACGATATGCGCATCATCACGGGCCAGCAGCCCTGCGTCACCCGCGCCAAGAAGTCCATCGCAGGCTTCCACATCCGCGAGGGCCAGGCTATCGGCTGCAAGGTTACCCTGCGTGGCGACCGCATGTGGGAGTTCCTGGACCGCCTGCTGTCCATGGCTCTGCCCCGCGTTCGCGACTTCCGTGGCATCTCCCCGAAGAGCTTCGACGGCCGTGGCAACTACACCCTCGGCATCACCGAGCAGCTCATCTTCCCCGAGATTGAATACGACAAGATCGATCGTACCCGCGGCATGGACATCACCTTTGTCACCACTGCCGAAAACAACGAACAGGCCAAGGCTCTTCTCGACGCTTTGGGCTTCCCGTTCAAGAAATAGTAATTCATTCGGCAAAATCCGAGTGGAGATAGAGGAAAGAAGGAAAGCATGGCAAAAAAATCGATGATCGCCAAGGCTAATCGCGAGCCGAAGTTCTCGACTCGTGCCTACACCCGCTGCACCCGCTGCGGCCGTCCGCGTTCTGTGTATCGCAAGTTCGGTCTGTGCCGCGTGTGCCTGCGCGAGTTGGCTAGCAAGGGCGAACTCCCCGGCGTGACCAAGGCTTCCTGGTAGGCCCACGCTAGGTGCTTGCCGGTAAGGCGCACACGCCACGGGCGTCATTGCGTACCTCCGGCTGAGCTCATCACGAACCAAAGGAGAATCAAATGACCATTAACGACCCCATCGCAGATATGCTTACGCGCGTGCGTAACGCCAACTCTGCGGGCAAGGCGACGGTCTCGATGCCGTCTTCGAAGAAGCTCGTCGAAATCGCTCGCATCATGACCGAAGAGGGCTATGTCCAGGGCTACGAGATCATTGAGAACTCGCCTCGCGACATTCTCGAGATCACGATGAAGTACGGCGAGAAGAAGGCGAAGACCATTCGCGGCATCAAGCGTATTTCCAAGCCCGGCCTGCGTATTTACGCTGGCAAGGACGAACTGCCCCGCGTTCTCGGCGGCCTGGGCACTGCTATCGTGTCCACCTCCAAGGGCGTCATGGCCGACCGCGACGCTCGCAAGGCTGGCGTCGGCGGCGAAGTTATCGCATACATCTGGTAAGGAAAGGATAGGAGCTTACTATGTCTCGTATCGGCAAACAGCCCATTCCGGTTCCTGCCGGAGTTACCGTTACCATCGAAGGTAACAAAATCACCACGAAGGGCCCCAAGGGCGAACTCTCCTACGAGTTTAACCCCATGATGTCCATCGCTCAGGAAGGCGAGGAACTCATCGTTTCTCGTCCTGACGATTCCCGTGAGGCCAAGGCATTCCACGGCCTTACCCGTTCGCTCGTCAACAACATGGTCGTTGGCGTCCACGAGGGCTACGAGAAGAAGCTCGAGCTCGTTGGCGTTGGCTACCGTGCTGCTCTGAAGGGCAACAGCCTGGAGCTTTCTCTCGGCTACTCCCATCCGGTTGTCGTTGAGGCCCCCGAAGGCATCACCTTCACCGTGCCCGACCAGACGCACATCACCGTTTCCGGTGCCGACAAGCAGGCTGTTGGCCAGACTGCTGCCGTCATCCGTAAATGGCGTGCTCCCGAGCCTTACAAGGGCAAGGGCATTCGTTACGAGGGCGAGCAAGTTCGTCGCAAGCTTGGCAAGGCTGCCAAGGGCGACAAGTAGCTTAAGGTCTGAAGGGATATAAGATGAAGAAACTCCAGAAGAAGCAGGCCGGGCTGGCTCGTCGCCACCGTCGCGTCCGCGGCAAGATTTCTGGCACCGCCGCTCGTCCGCGCCTTTGCGTTACCCGTTCCAACTCGAACCTGTATGTGCAGTTCATCGACGATGTCGCTCATGTGACCATCTGCGGCGAGAGCACCCTGGGCGAGGCTTTCAAGGCTACCGGCAAGTCCGGTGCCAACGTTGAAGGCGCTGCCGCCATGGGCGAAATCGCTGGCAAGAAGGCCATTGAAGCTGGCATCACCGAGGTCGTTTTCGACCGCGGCGGTAACCTGTACCATGGCCGCATCAAGGCTCTGGCCGATGGCGCTCGCGCCGCTGGCCTGAAGTTCTAGGAAAGGGTTTGGATATGACTCCTCGCAAAGAAGAAAAGAAGCAGTCCGCCGTTCCTGAGCTTCAGGAGCGCGTGGTCTACATTAACCGCGTTTCCAAGGTCGTCAAGGGCGGCCGCCGCTTCGGTCTGACGGCTCTCGTTGTCGTCGGCGACGGCGAAGGCCATGTCGGCGTTGGCATGGGCAAGTCTCAGGAAGTGCCTATCGCTATTAAGAAGGGCATCGAAGATGCCAAGAAGAATATGTTCGAAGTTCCTATGAACGAAGAGCGTACTCTTCCGCACGACATCATGGGCGAGTTTGGCGCGGGCCGCGTTTACCTCAAGCCTGCTGCCCCTGGTACCGGTATCATCGCCGGTGGCCCGGTTCGTGCTCTGCTCGAGCTCGCTGGCTTCAAGAACGTGTTCGGCAAGTCCCTGGGCTCCTCCAACGCGATGAACATCGTGAAGGCTGCCGCCGAGGGCCTCAAGGAGCTCTCTGCTCCCACCGAGGTTGCTGAGCGCCGCAACATGACTGTTGGCCAGATCTATGGCTGGTCCGAGAAGAAGGAGGCGTAATCATGGCTGAAGCGAAGACTCTTCACATCACCCAGGTTCACTCCCAGATCGGCCGTCCGGCCGACCAGGGTAAAACCCTGAAGGCTCTGGGCCTTGGCAAAATCGGCCGTACGGTTGAGCAGGCTGATACGCCGTCCATCCGTGGCATGATCTTCAAGGTCAAGCACCTCGTTGAGGTTGTTGAGGACTAAGTCCTCTTCGATTATCGAACCGAAAGCCCGCTGTTCGCAGCGGGCTTTTTGTGTATATGTTTCGAAATTGTTTCGCTTGCCGACGGTGAACGGTTGTGAATACGCGGTAGGTGTCGCATCGACTACAATTCTTTGCGCATTGATGTGTCCTCGCTTCATGGAAAATGCAGCGAGGACACATCAATCGGATCTATTCCTGCATCGAAAGGGGAGACCAGTGTCGCAATTGAGCGATCTTGGCAAAGAAGCCAAGCATGACTTCGACGAAGTATCTGAATCGAAGAAGGATTTGCCCTGGTATAAGCGGCTCTCGCTCACCACGTGGATCTTTATTGCGCTGGCGTTGGGCGTTGTGGCCGGTATTGCGCTTCAGGGCAATGCTGAATTTGCCACCACGTACATCAAGCCACTTGGCACGATTTTCTTGAACCTCATTAAGATGATCGTCGTTCCGTTGGTCATTTTCACGATGACCGCTGGCGTGATTTCGCTTTCTGACATCAAGCGCGTTGGTGCTATCGGCGGCAAAACGATCGTCTACTACCTCGCCACAACGGCATTCGCCATTATCATTGGCTTGGTTATGGCGAATATTCTCAACGTTGGCGGCGGGTATAGCCTGCCTGCCGAGACGCTTTCGTATGAAGCGAAAGAAGCCCCCTCGTTCATTGACACGATCGTGAACATTTTCCCCGCAAACGTCATTCAGCCTATGGCCGACGCTACGATGCTGCAGGTAATCGTGATTGCCCTTGTCTTCGGCTTCGGCATTATGGCTGCGGGCAAGAAGGCCCAGCCCGTCGCTGACCTCGTGAACAGCATGAGCGAAGTGTGCATTAAGATTATGCATGGCATCATCTGCTTTGCCCCCTTCGGTGTTTTCGGCCTCATCACGCCCGTCATTGCGAGCAACGGCCCCGATATTTTGCTGCCGCTTCTGAAGCTGATTGTGGTTGCATATCTCGCTATGATTCTTCATATGGCGGTTGTGTACTCTGGCCTGGTGAAGATTCTCGCCAACGTGAGCCCCGTCCGTTTCTTCAAAGACCAGATGTCGGCTATGGTGTTCGCGTTCGCTTCTGCTTCCTCGGTTGGTACGCTGCCTGTGAATATGGAGTGCTCCAAGAAGCTTGGCGTTTCCAATGAGGTCTCGAGCTTCGTTTTGCCGCTTGGCGCCACCATCAACATGGACGGCACCTCGATTTACATGGGAGTGTGTTCCATCTTCATCTCGCAGGTGTTCGGCATTGATTTGACTATCGGCCAACAGTTCACCATTGTGCTTACCGCTGTGCTCGCATCTATTGGTACCGCTGGCGTTCCCGGCTCTGGCATGATCATGCTCGCCATGGTGCTGCAATCGGTCGGTTTGCCGGTCGAGGGCATTGCGCTTGTCGCGGGCGTCGATCGCATCCTCGACATGATGCGCACTACCGTCAACATCACAGGCGACCAGAGTTGTGCCGTGTGCGTTGACGCCATGGAGCGTCGCAAGGCCGAGCGCAAGGCCGCGAAGGCAGCGTAGGCAAAGCCTCCGCGAGCGGAAGCCGGTCCGGCATTCCCAAGACCGCGCTCGGCTACCGCTCGCCTTCGCCTCGCTATGCGCCTCGCTCCTTCGCTTCATTTTAGAAGGAAGAGCATATTTGAAGCTCAGAGGGTCTTGAAGAATGCCGGACCGGCTTCCGCTCGTTTCTTTCGCCTGGTTTGCGAATTCGTGTGTGGGATATTTTCATCGAGAGCGGTCAAAGACGGTCCCTGCCCCAAACGGTTCCGGCTGACGTGCTCCGTGCGACAACCTCACGGGTGCAGAACCTATGGATTGAAGAGTCGTCGTGCTTGTGCAGGCGGCTCTTTTCTTGTATTCTTTGAAAGCTTGCGTTTTGGGCGTAGTATGCCCGCAAGTGGTAATGTAGTTTGCCGGCGAGCGAGCTGCCGGCGAAGGCGGGGAAGTATCCCGCCCGAAAAGCGAAAGGATCCATCATGGAGATTAAAGACCTGGTGCCCGCAGAGGGCTCTACTAAAAACCGTAAGCGCGTTGGCCGCGGTCCTGCTTCCGGCCATGGCAAAACTGCCGGCCGTGGTATGAATGGCCAGCTGTCCCGCTCCGGCGGCGGCAAGCGCCCTGGCTTCGAGGGTGGCCAGACTCCGCTGGCTATGCGTCTCCCGAAGCTCCCTGGCTTCCGCAACTTCAACCGCGTTGAGTACGCTGCCGTCAACGTTTCTCGTCTCGAGCGCAAGTTTGAGGCTGGCGACGTCGTCGACGCCGAGTCTCTGAAGGCTAAGGGCATCATCAAGAAGCTCGACACCCCCGTCAAGGTTCTTGCTGGTGGCGAAATCACCAAGCCGCTCACCATCAAGGTTGACAAAATTTCTGCTGCTGCTGTCGCCAAGATCGAGGCGGCCGGAGGAAAGGTCGAGCAGTCTTGCTAACGTCCATCATTGATGCATTCAAGGTGCCGGAGCTTCGCAAGAAGATTCTGTTCACCTTGGGCATCTTGGCGCTGTACCGCTTCGGCGCGTACGTGCCGGTGCCTGGCATCCCCTTTAAAGAGTTCTCAGACGCTTTTGCCGCGAGCGGCGTGAGCATGACCATGCTCGACCTGTTCACGGGCGGCGCGCTGTCGAACTTCTCGGTGTTCTCGCTGGGCATCATGCCTTACATCACGGCATCCATCATCATGCAGCTGATGCAGGGCGTTATTCCCGCTGTGGGTCGCTGGGCGAAAGAGGGAGAAACCGGTCGCCGCAAGATCACCCAGGTCACGCGTTTTCTGACGCTGGGCCTTGGCTTGATTAACGCTGTCGGCTACCTCTTCCTGTTCAAGAGCTCCGCCTACGGTGTGGTGTTCACGAGCGAGGTCCCCGAGGTCCTTACCGACATCATCGTCGTCTTCACGCTCGTTGCAGGTACCGCGTTCATCATGTGGATGGGCGAGCTCATCACGCAGCGAGGCATTGGCAACGGCATGTCGCTCATCATCTTCGTGTCCATCGTCTCTCGCGTTCCCGCGGCTATTTTCAGCAGCGTGAACCTTACGGGCGACACGGGCATGGGCATTGCGGTCACGCTGCTCATCGTGCTCGTCGTGCTGCTGTGCATCCCCGCGATTATTTTCGTGGAACGCGCCCAGCGCCGCATCCCGGTGAACTACGCAAAGCGCGTGCAGGGTCGCAAGATGATGGGTGGTCAGTCCACCTACATTCCCCTGAAGGTGAATGCGGCGGGCGTTATCCCGATTATCTTCGCGAGCTGTTTGATTTACTTCCCGGCTCAGATCGCTGCTCTGTTCAACATTGGTTGGCTTACCGCAGCGGCCGATGCCATGTCGACGGGTTGGATCAACTGGCTGCTTACGCTGGCGCTCATCGTGTTCTTCGCGTATTTTTACACCTCTATGGTGTTCAATCCCGAAGAAACGAGCGACAACCTGCGCAAGCAGGGCGGCTTTATTCCGGGCGTTCGTCCGGGTAGCGCTACCACGCAGTACATCAAGAACGTTATCAATCGCGTGACGTTGCCTGGTGGTCTGTTCATCGCGCTTATCGCGGTTGTTCCGTCGATTTTGTTCTACTTCACCGGCAACCAGCTTATTCAGGCGTTTGGCGGCACTTCGATTCTCATTATGATCGGCGTTGCGCTCGACACCATGAGCAAGCTTGAGAGCCAGTTGAAGATGTACAACTACGACGGCTTCTTTAAGTAATCGAAAATGCGGGTCAGGTGGCCCGCATTTTTATTGCGAAATCAAGAGCTCCCTTTGTGGGAGCTCTTTTTTGTACTGCAATCACGTAGATTTAGCGCGGGGAAACGTAAGGAAATAAAGATTCTCGAATGGCATGCGGGGGCATTCCCTTTCATAATGCTGGTCTTGTTGGGCTATGCAAGGAAAGGAGCGCGGCGTGATCGAATCGAATGCTCGTGTTGGCTTCGTCGGCGCGGGTAAAGTGGGCACGGCGCTCGGTAAACTTTTCCGAAGCTGCGGCATTGTGGTTTCTGGATACAGTTCGCTGCTGGCAGAAGACGCGCAGGCGGCGGCTGAGAAAACGGCGTCCGATGCTTATGCGGATGCGGCAGAAGTTGTTGAAGCGTCCGACGTTATTTTCTTCACGGTGCCCGATGGCGAGATTTCCAACGCTTGGAAGAGCCTTGTGGCGTCGTATGGCGCCGCGGCGTGCGATGCGCTGTTCGGGAAGATCGTATGCCATTGCTCGGGCGCGCTTCCGGCAGCCGTATTTGCCGATGCAGCGGAATATGGTGCGAAGGCCGCCTCGGTGCATCCGCTTTTCGCGATTTCGGGCGGGGGAAGCGCTCAGGCAAAAATCGGCTCTGCGCTTTTCACGCTTGAGGGTGACGAGTCGGCTCTTGCAACGGTGTCGGCCCTGCTTGACGTGTGCGGGGTTCACCATAGGGAAATCGCTTCGAGCGATAAGCCGCTTTACCACGCGGCGGCCGTGTGCGCGAGTAATTTGGCTGTAGGCCTTTTCGCAAGCGCCCAAACGATGCTCGAACGATGTGGCTTCGGCGCCGACGAGGCTCGTAGTGCGCTGCGAGCATTGTTTGTGGGCAACTGCGAGTCAATCGCCGAGCGCGGCCCCATCGACGCCCTTACGGGGCCCATCGAGCGCAACGACGCCGAAACGGTCGCGGGGCACCTCATGGCGTTTCGGGAGGATCCAACGCTGTTGAAGGAGCGCGACGCGTATACGGCGCTTTCGCGCGTGGTGGTCGAGGTTGCAGCCGCGAAACATCCCGAGAGGGATTATTCGCATATCGCGGAAATACTCAGGGCCGCACGATAGGTTCTGAAAACGACATGAGGGAAGGAAGAGCTTGGCGTGGGTGCCTCGGCTCTTAAAGAAAGGCGAATATCATGAAGAATACTGCCGCAACGTTTGCCGCCGCCAAGGCGAAGGGCGAAAAGCTCTCGATGCTCACTGCGTATGACTACTCGACGGCGAAGCTCGAAGACGAGTCGGGCATCAACGGCATTTTGGTCGGGGACTCGCTGGGCAATGTGGTGCTTGGCTACGAAGACACCGTTTCGGTAACCATGGAAGACATGATCCACCATGGCGCTGCCGTCGCTCGCGGTGCGAAAAACGCGCTTGTTGTTGTCGATATGCCGTTCATGAGCTATGAAGTGACCGTCGAGGAGGCCGTGCGCAATGCGGGCCGTCTTATGAAGGAAGGCCGCGCGGGCGCTGTGAAGCTCGAGGGTGGCGTGCGCGTTGCTGAGCAGATTCGCGCCATTGTGAAGGCCGGCATTCCCGTTATGGGTCATATTGGACTTACTCCTCAGTCAATCAACGTGTTTGGCGGCTTCAAGGTGCAGGGCAAAAGCGAGGAAGCCGCCCGTGCTTTGCTCGCCGACGCCAAGGCCGTTGAAGAGGCAGGTGCGTTTGCAGTTGTCATCGAGGCGGTTCCTGCGGCGCTTGCCCAGATGATCACTGATGCCGTTTCGATTCCGACCATCGGCATTGGCGCAGGCGCTGGTTGCGACGGCCAGATTCTTGTGTATCAGGATATGCTCGGCATGTTCAGCGACTTCACTCCGAAGTTCGTGAAACGCTATGCCAATGTGGGCGAAGTCATGCGCGAAGCGTTCGCCAACTATGCGGCCGAGGTGGCCTCGGGCGCGTTCCCCACTGAAGAGCACACCTACAAAATCAAAGATGACGTGCTCGAGAAGCTCTACTAAAGAAAATGGCGCGGCGCCCGAAGGAAAGCAGGCTGCCTCGAATCGATAGATTGCAAGGAGTGCTGGTGCACTCGAACCTTGAAGAAAGAAGAACGATGAAAATCGCTTATACCGTGGAAGACGTGAAGTCGCAGGTTCGCCAATGGAAAAAGGAAGGCTTTACGGTTGGCCTGGTGCCCACGATGGGCTATTTGCATGAGGGCCACGAGAGCCTGATCAAGCGCGCAGTCGCCGAAAATGACCGTGTTGTGGTGAGCGTGTTTTTGAACCCCACGCAGTTTGCCCCCAACGAAGACCTCGCGAGCTATCCCCGCGATTTCGAGGCCGATACGAAACTGTGCGAGGGCGCTGGCGCAGCGCTCGTCTTCCATCCGGAGCCGTCCGAGATGTATGCCGAAGACGCGTGCACGTTCGTTGATATGACGGCTGTCACCAAGGAACTGTGCGGAAAGAGCCGCCCGATTCATTTCCGAGGCGTGTGCACCGTTGTGAACAAGCTCATGAATATCTCTATGGCCGATCGCGCATACTTCGGCCAGAAGGATGCGCAGCAGCTCGCTGTTATTCGTCGCATGGTTCGCGATTTGAATATGAACGTCGAAGTTGTAGGCTGTCCCATCATTCGCGAGGCCGACGGTCTGGCGAAAAGCTCGCGCAACACGTACCTCTCTGAAGAGGAGCGCAAGGCTGGCCTCGTTCTGTCGCAGGCCGTGAAGTTGGGACAGAAGCTCGTCGCCGAGGGCGAGAAGTCTGCAGCGGCGGTTACGGGCGCAATGAGCGAACTCATCTCTGCCGAGCCTCTCGCGAAGATCGATTACGTTTCGATGGTGTCGTGGGATTCCATCGAGCCCGTCGAGACCATCGAAGGCCCCGTGCTCGTTGCCATGGCGGTCTACATTGGCAAAACCCGCCTGATTGACAACTTCATTTACGAAGGATAATCTTCAGATTTCGCTCGGAACGCGCCGGGTGGCTCCGCTTGGGGCCACGGCTCGCTACCGTTCGCTTCGCTCACTATGCGCTCGCCTGGCTGCGTTTAGTTTTGGACTAAAACCAATTTGAACGCAGACGGCTCCAATCGGAGCCGCCCGGCGCGTTCCGAGCGAGGCATTCCCGAACTTGTAAAAAACGATTCGGCTCGAATAACTGTCAGCGAGCGGAATCGTGGTGTGCCGAATCGGCGTGAAGCCAAGCCGCCGCGTATTGAAAATACGCAAGGTGAAGGCTGAACGTCGAGGCGGCCGCCACGACTCCGCGCAGCGTCGAGCCGCATCGTTTGCCGAAAGGCAAACGAAAGGACACAAATGCAACTTAATATGCTTAAAGGTAAGATTCATCGCGCTACCGTTGTTCAGGCTGAGCTTGACTACGTGGGCAGCATCACCATCGACGAAGACCTCATGGAGGCTTCGGGCATTCTGGAATACGAGAAGGTCCAAATTGTCGATGTGAACAACGGCCAGCGCTTTGAGACGTATGTCATTGCCGGCGAAGCTGGCTCTGGCATGATTTGCCTGAACGGGGCTGCTGCACGCAACGTTTCGGTGGGCGACAAGGTCATCATCATGTGCTATTGCCAGATGTCTCCCGAGGAAGTGTCCGCCAATCCGCCGCGCGTCGTGTTCGTCGACGACGACAACAAAATCGCGCGAGTGACGCGTTACGAAAAACATGGTCTTCTGAAAGACATGGAATAGCAGCACGGGCCGCACATGCGGCCTTCGTTGTTTATAATGCAGTGGTTTGAAAGAGTCGAATGGGGGAGTTCGATATGGTAGATCGCCAGCGCGATTTAGAAGGCAAGCGGGTTTTGGTGACTGCGGGGCCCACGCAGGAAGCCATTGATCCGGTGCGTTTTATTTCCAACCACTCTACGGGCCGCATGGGCTATGCCATCGCCGAGGTGGCGCGCGATCGCGGTGCGCGGGTGGTGCTCGTGAGCGGTCCCGTTTCGCTTGAAGCGCCCGAGGGTGTCGAACTCGTGAGCATCGTGAGCGCGCAAGACCTTTTCGATGCCGTAAGCGCCCGTTACGCTGAGTGCGACGCGGTTGTCGCCGCCGCCGCGGTTGCCGATTATCGTCCGAAAACGGTGGCCGACAACAAGATGAAGAAGAAGGATGGCGACTTGTCCATCGAGCTTGAACGTACGCCCGATACGCTTTCCTGGCTTGGCGCGCATCGTGTGGCCGGGCAGCGTTTGTGCGGCTTCTCGATGGAAACGTGCAATGTGCTCGAAAACTCCCGCGGCAAACTCACGCGCAAAAACGTCGATATGATTTGCGCGAACAGCTTGCGTGAGGAAGGCGCGGGCTTTGGCACGGCAACGAACCATCTCACGCTCATCTCTCGCGAGCACGAGGTTGACCTGCCCATGCTCTCGAAGGCCGATGCGGCCGACGCGCTTTTGACGGAACTGTTCTCGCTCGACCCGCTTCCCGCGTCGACGGAAGGGAAGTAGCCATGCTGCTTACGGTTGATATTGGCAACACCAATGTGGTGATGGGTCTTATGCCCACGCGCGGCGAGCTCGCGAGCCAGCTGCGTTTTCCCACTGACAAGCGTCGCACGGTGCGCGAGTTTATGGATGGCTTCGAGGCACTCGTCGCCATGCACGGCTTCGATTTCTCTGATGTGGCGGGCGCGGTTGTTTCTTCCGTCGTGCCCGAGCTCACGGAATCGGTTGTGGCTTCGGTTCGCGCGAAAACGAATCTCGAGCCGCTTGTGGTGAACTATAAAATGAATTTGGGGTTCTCCATCGATATGGATACGCCCGAGCGTTTGGGCGTCGACATGATTGCCGACGCGGCGGGCGCCGTGAACGATTACGACGGCGCACTCGCGATTTTCGACATGGGCACGGCCACCACGTGCTCGGTGCTCACGAGCGATCGCACGTATATCGGCTCCATCATTTATCCTGGCGTCGTGATTTCTCAGGACGCGCTTACTGCGCAGTGCTCGCAGCTGCCGTTCATCAAGTTTGAAAAGCCGAAGGGCCTCATTGGCAAGAATACCGTCGAATGCATGTATTCGGGCGTGTTGTATTCCAACGCGGCTACCATCGATGGCTTGATCGACCGCATCGCCGATGAGCTGGGCGAGCCCGTGACTGCTATTGCGACGGGTGGCGTGAGCCGCATGATCGTTCCCGCGTGCCGTCGCGAAATCGTGCATGACCCGAATTTGCTGTTGAAGGGGCTTTGGGACCTTTACAAGCTGAATGCCTAGCAAAGCAGCTACGGCACGTTTCGAATTTCGGAGCGATTAGCACCCGTTGGTCGTTGACGGCAAGATTTCGCGCATTGTCTGGGTTTTCTTCACGTGCGCGCACAAGCTGATACAATTGGGCCACTGCATAAGTTGAAAGGACTTACGAATGAATATCGTTTTGTTGGGCGCCCCGGGCGCCGGCAAGGGTACGCAGGCCGCCAAGCTGGTTGAGGAATTCGCCACGCCCCATATTTCCACGGGCGACATCCTGCGCGCTGCGGTAAAGAACCAGACCGAGCTCGGCAAAAAGGCCAAGGGTTACATGGATGCGGGCGACCTGGTTCCCGATAGCCTGATCATCGACCTCATGGACGAGCGCTTGCGCGAGCCCGACTGCGAGAAGGGCTTCATTCTCGACGGCTTCCCGCGCACCACGGCCCAGGCTGTGGCCCTCGACGACATGCTGGTCCGTCTCGAGCGTCCGCTCGATGCCGCCCTGCTCGTTGATGTTGACCCCGAGGTCATCATCAAGCGTCTCACCGAGCGTCGCTGCTGCAAGGAATGCGGCTACATCGGCACCGCTGCCGACGCTACCTGCCCGAAGTGCGGCGGTGAAATGTATCAGCGCGATGACGACAACGAGACCACGGTTCGCAACCGCCTTGACGTCTACGCCAAGAGCACGAGCCCCCTTATCGACTACTACAAGGGCAAGGGCCTGCTGAAGAGCGTTGACGGCGATCGCCCGGTTGACACCGTCTATGTCGACGTGAAAGCTCTGCTTGGCCTGTAGTTCGGGATTTCGAACACGTTTCTTCATAGAGCACCCCTTATGGGGTGCTCTTTTTTCATCGATTGGCTCATGCCTCTTTTTTGTTTCGCGTATGGGACTCATCGGCGTCGCGCCATTCGGCCTGCGACCTTGGGTATAATGCGCTCCATGCATGCTTTCTTGACATTACTTGGCGAGTTCATCGCCACCCATCATGCGCGGTTGCGACACTTCGCGAAGGATGCCTGCGTTATTTTGCTGTGCGCCGCGGCGCTTGAGGTCGTGGTATTCAATTTCAACCATTGGCGCAGCCTTACCTGGCAACCCATCACGGCGAACGAGCAGTCGAACCTGCAGGAAACAGCCGACGAGCGTCTGCGCATCTCCGCTATCGACAATACGATTGAATTCGATTACGTCGGCGTGCCCGTGCACAATATCAAGCTTGATTTTTCAGGGAATCAGTCAGCGCAAAACGTGCCTGTGAAAATCTGGTTTACCGATGACGCGCATTCGACGTATTTCGATGACGATGAGTACACGGCTGGCGTGCCGGTTACGTATGTATCCACGAACAACGAAGAGAGTAAATACCTCAATATCAACGCTTCGGGATCGGTGTATAAGCTGCGCATTCAAGTGGGCATCGACGATGGGGAGACGAAGGTCACCTATCCGCTGTATCTGTCGAAGGTCGTGCTCAACGCGCCCGAGCCGTTCAGCTTCAGGGGCGAGCGCTTCTTGTTTGCGGCCTGCATCATGGCGCTCATATACGCGTTTCGCCCCAAGTCGAGCCTCTATCGCACGCAGCTGCGCGAGCACCCGCGTCGCACCAAAATCGCCGTCATCGGCGTGGCCGCGGTGGAGATTTGGGTTGGTGCGGCGTTTCTGCTGTTCGGCACGAACCTCGTGGGCGTTGCCACACAACATTACAACTCGGGTTCGTGGGATGGCGTGAGCGTTGTCAATGTGTTTGAATGCGGCGGCGAAAATGCGCAGCAATACGCCGAGCTTGCGAAATCTATGACGCACGGCAAGCTATATTTGGAAGAAGAGCCGCCTAACTGGCTGCAGAATATGGATGACCCGTATGACCGCGGCGCCCGCGACCAGCTGGTGAAAGAAACTGGCGAGAACTACTTGTGGGATACTGCATATTACGAAGGCCACTACTACGTGTACTTCGGCGTGGTGCCGGTGTTGCTGTTCTATTTGCCGTTCTATCTTGTCACGGGAGCGAATTTCCCTACGGCGATCGGTGTGCTCATCGGCATGGTGTTTTTCATCGCGGGCCTTTCGGCGCTACTCGACCGCTTTGCCCGTTACCACTTCAAACGCATGACGACCGGCGTGTTCCTGCTGCTGCAAATAGCGATTGTGACGTGCTGCGGCATGCCGTATTTGCTGAAGTTCCCCACGTTCTATTCGCTGCCTATTATGTTGGCGCTCGCGTTTTCGGTGTGGGGCCTGTATTTCTGGATGGTGGGTCGCAGCCATAAACGCCCCGAGGGCTTCTACTTGGCGGGGTCGCTGTGCATGGCGCTCGTGGTAGGGTGCCGCCCGCAGCTTGTGCTGCTGAGCTTCTTGGCGTTTCCGCTGTTTTGGCGCATGTACATTACCGAAGGCCGCATTCGCACGGTGGCGGGCGCTCGCCAGTTTGCGTGCCTGATCGCGCCTTATATCGTGGTGTGCGCGGGCATCATGTGGTACAACAAGGCCCGCTTCGGCAGCCTGTTCGATTTCGGCGCGAACTACAACCTCACGGTAAACGACATGACGAAGCGCGGCATGGCGGTGGGCCGTATCGCCCCCGCGCTGTTCGCGTATTTGTTCCAAACTCCCGCGACTACGGGCGTATTCCCTTATTTGCAGGCTGTCGCGTTCGACACCACCTATTTGGGGCAAACGGTTAAGGAAGTTACGTTCGGCGGCATTTTCGCTGTGCTCCCCATTTTGTGGGTGCTTCCGTTCGCTCGGCGTATTCTGCAAATGCGCATTAACCAGCGTAAAACGCGTACGGTGGCAGGCGTTATTGGCGTGCTCATTGGCATCGGCGTGCTTATCGCTGTGGCCGATGCGGAAATGGCGGGCATTCTGCAGCGCTACTTCGCTGACTTCAGCATCATGTTCCTTATGGCGGCGGTATTGCTGCTGTTCATCGTGAACGAAAACATCGAAAACGGCTCGAAGGCGCATGCGGTATTCGTGCGTGTGTTGCCTGTGGCGGTTGCGGTTGGCGTGGCCTATACGGTGCTCTTGTGCATCACGGCAGAAACGGGTTGGGTATCGGATGCCTACCCATGGGCATACCAAGGCCTGCTCGAGACGTTCCAATTCTGGACGTAAAGAACCGCTCTGGCGTCTGGGCGGATGATGCTTCTTGACAAACGGCTCCGAGCTCACGCAAGCAGCGCATTACGTGCTGCTTGGCTCATGCGGAACTGCTTGGAGGCGCATCACCCGCCCAGACGCTTTGCGAAACTTTATTGAACGTTGTACGGAAGGCTTCGACACGAGGGGTGAAGGCGGAGCCCGAAATGCGCCGCCAGATTGCCAAGCAGCGGCGGCGACTGACGACGGCCGTCAGGCTGGCGGAAGGAGATACATGCAAAAACTTTTAGCTCAAATTGCGAAATTCGGTGTAGTGGGCGTTATCGCCTTCGTTATTGACTACGGTCTGCTCGCGCTGCTCACCGAAGCGTTCGGCGTTAACTACTTAGTGTCGGCCACCATCTCGTTCACCGCGTCGGTGGTATTCAACTATGTGGCGTCGATGCGCTATGTGTTCACGCACAAAGAAGGCATGAGTCGCCGACGCGAGTTCATCATTTTCGTGGTGCTTTCGGTAATTGGTCTTATCATCAACAACGCGTGCATGTGGGCGGGCGTCGAGCTGCTGCGCATTCACTATCTCATTACGAAAATCGGCGCCACAGCGATTGTCATGGTATGGAACTTCGTCACTCGCAAGATTTTCCTCGATGCCGGGGATGAAGGGAAGTAATTGGACCTAACGCCTGCTGATTTGGACATGCATTTCCGCTTCGGGCAAGTCCTGGCTCGCACGGAAGCCACATTAAGTGGCTTCCGGCTCGTGCGGAATCTTGCGTAAATGCATATCCAAATCGGCAGGCGGTCGCTAGCATTTGCGACACTATTTAGTCAGGTAGCAGCTCGAATGCGCGAGTCGTGCGATTACGCAAGATTCCGCACGAGCCAAACAGCCCAGTGGGCTGTTTGTGCGAGTCAGGATCTGCCCGAAGCGGAAGCGCATGACTCGCGCATTCGAGCGGTGGGATACGAAGGAGATTAGACAATGGCAAATCGCGATGTGCGTGCTGAATTGGAGCGTTGGATTGCCAATGTGTCCGACGAGGAGCTTGCGGCTGAGCTGGCCGAAATGAAGAAGGCGGCCGATGCGGGCGACGATTCTGCGGCGGTAGACGCATTCTTCCAAGATTTGGCCTTCGGCACGGCGGGTCTGCGTGGCACGCTTGGCGCTGGCACGAATCGCATGAACATCTATACCGTCGGCCGCGCCACGCAAGGTTTCGCGGACTACCTGAATGCGAATTTCGAGAACCCAAGCGTTGCGATTGCGCGTGATTCGCGCAATAAGGGCGAGCTCTTCGTGCAGGTGACGGCCTCTATCTTGGCTGCTAACGGCATTGTGGCGCACGTGTATCCGAAGATTTCCCCTGTGCCCACGCTTTCGTTTGCCGTGCGCGACCTTGGTTGCTCAGGTGGCATTTGCATGACGGCAAGCCACAATCCGGCCGCCTACAACGGTTATAAGGCCTATGGCCCCGATGGTTGCCAAATTACGAGCGAGGCTGCGAAATCCATTTCTGCTTCTATCGCGAACACCGATGCGTTCTCGGGCGTGAAAACGATGGGCTTCGATGAGGCTGTGACTTCGGGCATGGTGAAATTGATCGACGACGCGGTGCTCGAGCGCTATTATGATGCGGTTTTGTCCAAGTCGGTGAGCAACCTTTCCGCCGAGCAGGTCGCCGAAGCTCCCTTGAAACTCGTGTACACGCCGCTCAATGGCACGGGCCTGATTCCCGTGACCACCGTGCTCGAGCGCGCGGGCATCACCGATATCACGGTAGTTCCTGAGCAGCGCGAGCCCAATGGCGATTTTCCCACGTGTCCGTATCCCAACCCTGAAATTCGCGAGGCCATGCAGAAGGGCATTGACCTGTGCGAGGAAGTGCATCCCGACCTGTTGCTCGCGACCGATCCCGATGCCGACCGTGTGGGTGTGGCGTGCAAAGACGGCGACGACTACACGCTGCTCACGGGCAACGAGATGGGCGTGCTTCTGCTCGATTACATCGCTCGCATGCGTAGCGAACGCGGTGAGGATTTGTCCGATAAGGTTGCGGTCACGACTATCGTGTCTTCCGCCATGGTTGACGCGCTTGCTGCGGAATACGGCTTCGAGCTGCGTCGCTGCCTTACCGGCTTCAAATACATCGGCGACATCATCACCGAGCTTTCCGATGCCGGCCAGGTCGACCGATTCATTTTCGGCTTCGAAGAAAGCTATGGTTATCTGTCGGGCGATCACGTGCGCGACAAAGATGCCGTGAATGCGAGCTTGCTCATTTGCCAAATGGCGCAGGATTATAAGCTGCGCGGCATGAACTTGGCCCAGGCTATGCGCGCGCTGTATGAGAAGCATGGCTGGTGGTTCAACCGCACCGCGTCGGTTTCGTTTCCGGGCGCCGCGGGTGCCGAAACCATGCGCGGCATTATGGCGAAGCTGCGCGAGCAGGCTCCGAGCGAGCTTGCCGGCCGCGCCGTTGAAGCCGTGGTCGACTACGAGGGTGGCGTGAACGGCTTGCCTTCGGCAAATGTCGTCGAGTTCGACGTTGAAGGCGGCAACAAGGTTATCGTGCGCCCGAGTGGCACCGAGCCCAAAATCAAGCTCTATGTGTTCGCGAAGGATGCCGACCGCGCTGCGGCCGACGCGCTGCTCGACGCCCTTGAGGCCGCGGGCCGCGAATTGCTGAAATAAAGGTTGTATATCGGGCGGCTTTCGGGCCACCCGTTTTGTACGGAACGTGTACGGGCTTTGTGCCGAGCCGCGTTGTTCCGATCTCTCTTACGAGGCTCGCTATAATGAGCGTGCCGCGTGGTAATGCGTGGTTTTGGGATTCGCAACAAGGAAGGACATCCCATGATTTTCGGAAATATCGAAAGCACCGATTTGTCGACTATCGGCCACGAAGGCGTTCGCCGCGCAATCGAGTGGGCGCGCGAGCATGACTTGTCCGCGCTGCCGTGCGGCCGCAACGATATCGACGGCGATGCGCTGTATGTGAACGTTGCTGAATATGATTCGAAGGCATTCGAAGATTGCAAGTTCGAAGCGCACAAGCGCTACATCGACGTGCAGGTTGTGGCTTCGGGCATCGAGCGCATCGATTCCCAGGTGATTGCCAAGTGCGAAGCTGGCGAATTCGACGAAGAGGGCGACTTCATGCTGCTCGAGGGCGAGGCCGCTACTCAGGTGATTCTTGAGCCGGGCAGCTTCGCGGCATACTTCCCCGACGATGCCCATAAACCGGGTATTGCGGTCGATGGCGCCTCCCATAACAAGAAGTGCGTCTTCAAAGTATTGGTGTAGGTTGGCATGCTGTACCTATCAGCGGCGCCCGTACTTAAATGGTCCTAAGCTTAATAAGCATCGGCGGGCGACGTCGGTAATGCAGAAGAGCGGCTCGGATTTATTCCAGCCGCTCTTCTTCGTTTCCCGAGGTCTTTCGTGTGCCGAACGCGGAAGCCTGCTAAATGCCTCGAGCATTTAGCAGGCTTCGGTTTCTGGACGCGCTATCGGGGGCGTGAACCATGCTTCTTCAAAAGCGTCCATACGATAGCGGCCCCAATGGCTGCGGCGCAGGTGTCGACAAGCCAATCCATAGGGTCGCAGCTTCGGCTGGGGGTAAAAATCTGGTGGAACTCGTCGCTTACGCCATAAAGGCTCGAGAAGATGAGCGCGACGAGAGGGCTAGGGAAGTCGCCGAGCATGCCTGCGGGGTGCGCGGTCGCGTTGTTCTCGAATGTGGTCCACGGCGTGAAGCGCAGCGCGTTTGTGAGCGCGGCGCCAAGCAGCAGGTATTCCGTGAAATGCCCCACGGGCGATACGTCGACCTCGTCGCCGAAGAGCGCCGTGGCGCCTGCAACCAAAAAATTTTTGACAATCGAGATGATGCCCGAGTGATTATCGAGGTCGTTGCCCGTTTTCGCGCTCATGCAGAAAATGAAGGCGAGCGTAATCGCGACAGCTGCCCAGGAAAGAAGCGTGCATGCACGGCGAGAAAGGCGAAGGCGATTCAAACCTTCGTGCTCTTCGTTGATTGTGGCCTTTGGTTCGTCGATGACGTGTGAACTTTTGCGTGTGGCCACGCTCGCGCTTTTGTTCGTGGTGTCAGATTGCGTTTTCATGGTTTGTGATTCTATCAAATCGGTGGGTTACGGCCGCAACGGCTAAGGTTTTCGTTACCATTAATAAGGTATATTCACGCGTGCGATACATTCATATTCGGAAAGGCACATCCATGGCCGAAGACCACACGAACCAGCAGCCCCAGCAGCCGCCGCAACCCGCAGCGCCGCAGGGTTTCGACGCGCAGCAAAGCCAAGCGTACGCCCAAAGCCAGACGCAGCCGTTTGCCCAGTCCCAGCCGTACGGGCAGCCTCAAGCGCAGCAGCCCCATGGGCAGCCCGGCGCTCAGCAATACGCCCAGCCCGGGTGCGCCCAGCAGGGCTATGCCCAGCAGTATTATGCTCCTGCGGCACAGCCCGTGTATGCCGCGCCCGCGCCGAAGAAGAAGAACATGACGCCCTGGATTGTACTCGGCGTGATTTTGTTCGCCGTCGTATTCTGCTTTACCATTGGGGCTATGTCGTGCTCGAGCGCGGTGCGTTCCCTCTCAAATTTCGGCATGGGCTCCGTTGAAGAAGAGCTCACCGACGGGCCTACTGTCGCGGTCATCGATATTTCGGGAACCATCCAATACGACGGCACGGCCTGCTCTCCCGAAGGCCTTTCGTCGCTTCTCGACCAGGCTGAAGAAAATGACGATATCGAAGCCGTGGTTTTGCGCGTCGATTCCGGCGGCGGCACCGCAACGGCGGGCGAGGAAATGGCTGAATACGTGAAGCGCTTCAGCAAGCCCGTGGTGGTTTCGAGCGCGTCGATGAATTGCAGCGCCGCATACGAGATTTCGAGCCAGGCCGACCTGATTTATGTGAACAAGACCACCGACATCGGCGCCATTGGCACAGTGATGCAAGTGACCGATCTTTCGGAGTTGCTCGACAAGCTGGGCATCAATGTCGACAATATTGCGTCGGCGGAATCGAAGGATTCGAGTTACGGCACGCGTCCTCTCACCGATGAGGAGCGCGCCTACTATCAGGAGCTCATTGATGTGACGAACGAGGTCTTCATCGAAAACGTGGCAGAGGGGCGCTCCATGAGCCTCGATGCGGCTCGTGCGCTTGCGACGGGCCTTCCGTTCACCGGCGAGCAGGCTGTCGAGAACGGCCTCGCCGATGAAGTGGGCGTTTTCGATGACGCAATTGAAGCCGCCGCGCAACTCGCGGGTCTCGGTTCCGACTACAATGTGATTACGCTTACCCAGTCGAGCGATTTAGGCTCGCTGATGGATTTGCTTTCTGAAAGCGACAGCGATTCGGCCACCTCGGCCGCTGCCGCGAAATTGATTGAACTGTTGAAGAACGAGGGGGTTCTTTCGTGAGCTATACCAGCGAACTAACTTGGCCTGCGCGTGCGGTTGTTACCGCGGGCATGCCCTATGGCAATAAGAAGCTGCACTTCGGCCATGTTGCGGGCGTGTTCGTGCCCGCCGACGCCTATGCGCGCTTCCTTCGCGACCGCATTGGCGAACAGAATGTGCTCTTCGTTTCTGGCACCGACTGCTTCGGCTCGCCTATTCAGGAGGGTTACCGCAAGGCCTGCGAAAATGAGGGCTTTGAGGGCACCATCGTCGACTACGTGCAGCGCAACCACGATGCGCAGAAGGCGACGCTCGATGCTTACGATATCTCGCTTTCCATCTACGAGGGTTCGGGCATTGGCCGTGCGGGCGAAGTGCATCAGCGCGTGACGAACGATTTGCTCGAAAAGCTGCACGAAAACGGTCACTTGCGTCTTATGGAAACGCTGCAGTTCTACGACCCTGAAGCGGGCCAGTTCCTCAACGGCCGCCAGGTGCATGGCTATTGTCCTGTGCAGGGGTGTAAATCGGAGAAGGCGTATGCCGACGAATGCGACCTGGGCCACCAGTTCGACCCTGCCGACCTTATCAAGCCCACGTCGTCGCTCACGGGTTGCGTGCCCGAGCTTCGCCCCGTGCGCAATTGGTATTTCGACTTGCCGAATTTCCGCGAACAGCTTGGCGAGATTGCCGAAAACCTCGAAGCCGACCCCGAGGTGCGTCCTGTGGTGTCGCAGACGGCCAAGGAATTCCTCGTGCCGCCCGTCATCTATATAAAAAATGAGCTCGAGGCCGATTACCGTGCTATCGAGTCGAAATTGCCCGTGCATGAATTCCATGCCGCTGAAGGCAACAAGCAGAGCTTTGAGCTCGAGTTCGCCAACATCGAATTGCGCGATGCCGCCCGCGACGCGCTCACCGCTGCCGGAATTCGCTTCCGCACGGGCAAGGCGCTCGTGCCGTTCCGCATTTCCGGCAATGTGGAGTGGGGCGTGAAGGTGCCCGAGATGGAAGGTGTGGACGACCTTACGGTGTGGTGTTGGCCCGAAAGCCTGTGGGCGCCTGTGAGTTTTTCGGCTACGGCTCTTGAGGCTCGCGGCGAAGAGTTGAGCGCGGTGCGCGACTGGTGGTGCAGCCCCGATGCGCGCGTGTACCAGTTCATTGGCCAAGACAACCTGTATTTCTACGGTGTCGCCCAGCCTGCGTTGTGGATGGCGCTTGAGAGTGGCAATGCCGAGGTCGCGTACCCGCAGCCGGGCGATTTGCAGCAAACGACGCTTATCGCGAACCACCATATTCTGTTCGGCAAGGTGAAGGCGTCGTCTTCGGGCGCAGTGAAGCCTCCCTCGGCTGACCAGCTGCTCGAGCATTATACGGTTGACCAGCTGCGCGCCCATTGGCTTGGCCTGGGCCTCGATGTGAAATCGGTGGGCTTCAAGCCCAAGCCGTTCGAGGCCGACGAGGCGAAACGCAACGACCCCCGTGTGGCCGATCCCGTGCTCAAGGAGGGCGCGTTGCTCACGAACGTGTTCAACCGCTTAGCGCGCAGCTGCTTCTACGAGGCGCAGAAGAACTTCGAGGGCTTCATGCCCCTTGGCGCTCCCGCGGCCGACGTGGTGGCGCGCTGCCATAAGGCCATGGCGGAATACGAGGCCATTATGCACAAGGCTGAACTGCATTCGGTCATGACGCTCATGGACGACTTCATTCGCTGGGCGCAGAAGCATTGGGCTGACGGCATTAAGGCCGCCGAGGGCGCCGACGATGCTGACATGCGTCGCCAGATTCTTGTCGACAGTTTCTTCACGCTGCGCGTCGCCACGTTGCTCATGCATCCTGTGGCGCCCGACGGTTGCGAGAAGATCGTGGAACATTTGGGCCTTCCTGCCGAGCGCGTGTTCAGCTGGAACGCGCCGTTCGAGGGCATGGCCGAGCTGTGCGATGCCGCCGACGTTGAGGCTTGCCGCCACGCCATTGTGGAGCTTCCGCCGCGCACCGACTTCTTCGCGAAGCACGAATCGCAGTTCAAATAAGACGCACGGTGCGGAAAAGGACTCGTATGAAGAAGGCGAAAGTGCCTGCTCGCCGGAAAGCGCGTCCCGATTTCGTGAAACCCTTGAATCTTCACAGCTTCTCCCTTGCAATGCAGGGTAGGGGCTGTGGTATTATTCGAGGGCTGTGTCCTGCCTTGGTCGGAAACCAAGGCACTCTGTCAAAGGAGAATACCAATGAAGCAGGGAATTCATCCCGAATACGTTGAGTGCACCGTCAAGTGCACCTGCGGCAACGTCTTCACCACTCGCTCCACCAAGAGCGAGCTGAAGATTGACATCTGCAACAAGTGCCACCCGTTCTTCACCGGCACCCAGAAGCTCATCGACACCGGTGGACGCGTCCAGCGCTTTGCCGACAAGTTCGGCTCTGCTGCCGACATGGTCGCCAAGGCTGAGGCCGAGAAGAAGGCCGCTAAGGCTGCGAAGGCTGCCGAACTCGAGGCCGCTAAGAAGGCCGAGCGCGAAGCCAAGGCTGCTGAGAAGGCTAAGCGTGCTGCTGAGTACGCCAAGAAGGCCGAGGCCGAAGCCGCCAAGGCTGCCGCTGAGGCTCCTGCCGAGGAAGCCGCTCCCGCTGAGGAAGCTGCCGCCGAGGCCACCGAAGCTGCCGCTGAGTAGTTTCAAACGCGAATACATCGCATAGAGAAGAGGCCCGCTCATTTGAGCGGGCCTCTTTGTTTGCCTGAAATTCGTGAAACGTCTTGATGGATGATGCGCTATGCGACGAAAGTGCGCTATACTTCCGAGCACAAATGCTAAGACGAAGACAGCGGCTTGCAGACGCGTGCTTTTCAGAGAAGGGCCCCTTGGCTGGAAGAGCCTCAAGCGCGCAGCGACGCCGATTCCCTTCCGAGCAGCATGGTTGAACGCTGGCGGGCATATCCCGCGGATTCGCAACTAGGTCATGCCGGGCGCTCCCGTTACAGGGCATACGAGCGGGCGGCACGCTTGCGCGGTTTCGCGTGAAGGCCGTCAACCAAGGTGGTACCGCGAGAGCCTTCTTTCGTCCTTGGGCTGCGAGTTCGAGCAATCGAATTCGGCCGAGGGGTGAAAGAAGGCTCTTTTTTATTGGTGAAGGTCGCGCAACCTCGGGCGCGGCGGCTGGGCGGCGCGCCTGCTCGGCATAACAACGAAAGGCGAAGGCTATGGCAATAGTCGACGAGCTCAACGAGCTTAATGCCCAAGCCCTGCGCGACATCGAGGCGGCGGCCGACACGGCGGCGCTCGAAGAGGTTCGCGTAGCCGTGCTTGGCAAGAAGGGCACGCTTACGGGCTACCTGCGCGGCATGGGTCAGCTTCCCAAAGAAGAGCGCGCTGAAGTGGGTAAAACCGCGAACATCGTGCGCAATGCGGTGGAATCGGCGCTCGCGAATCGCAAGGAAGCGCTTGCGAAGGCGGAGCTGCTTGCGAAGATGGATGCGGAAGCTGTGGACATCACGCTTCCCGGCCGCGGCCAGCAGGTTGGAACGCGCCACCTGATCAGCGGCATTATCGATGAGATTTCTGATATCTTCCTCGGCATGGGCTATTCCGTGGCTTCCGGTACCGAGGCCGAGACCGACTACTACAACTTCGAAGCCCTGAATGCTCCCGCCGACCACCCGTCGCGCGGCATGCAGGACACGTTCTACCTGGTCGACCGCACGGGCGAGCAGGCTGCCGTGAAGGGCGAATCGGCGGCGCTTCTGCGTACGCAAACCTCGGGCGTGCAGGTGCACACCATGGAGGAAAACAAGCCGCCTATCTACATCATCGCGCCGGGCAAGGTGTATCGCCGCGACGTAGCCGACCCGAGTCACCTGCCTCAGTTCCACCAGGTGGAAGGCCTCGTTGTCGACAAGGGCATTTCGTTTGGCGACCTGAAGGGCACGCTCGACTATTTCTGCAAGCAGATGTTCGGCCCCGATCGCAAGACGCGTTTCCGTGCGCATTACTTCCCGTTCACTGAGCCCTCTGCCGAGGCCGACGTGAGCTGCGGCGTGTGCGGCGGTTCGGGTCACTTGCACAACGGCGAAAAATGCCGCATGTGCAAAGGCACCGGTTGGCTTGAAATTCTGGGCTGTGGCATGGTTGACCCGAACGTCTACGGCTTTGTGGACATCGACCCTGAAGAATACTCGGGCTTCGCGTTCGGCATGGGCGTCGAGCGCATCGCATGCCTGAAGTACAACGTGCCCGACTTGCGTATGCTGCTTGAAGGAGACATGCGCTTCTTGCGTCAATTTTAGGGTTTCGCCGTTCTGCCGAACGGCGAACCTTATCGACACTGCGCGAACCCCTGGCGAGCGATTTGCCTTTCAATCGTCGCTTGCGTAGCGATGCTACGCGGCGCTCCTCTTTCAAGGCAACTCACTTCGCCAGGGGCCCGCTCGCTGGCTTTTGGTTGACCTGCGGCGATTGATTAAATAAAAGGCCCGCTCGCTGATTTTTTGATAGATCAGAGATGGCTGTTTAGATAGGACGAATTATGAAAGTTTCTTTGAAGTGGCTTTCCGATTATGTCGAGGTGCCTTCTGACATTAAGGCGTTCTGCGACAAGCTCGACCTTACGGGTACGGGCGTCGAGGGCGTTGACAAGCTTGGCGCCGCGTTTGACGGCGTGGTCGTGGGCTATGTCGAGACGTGCGAAGACCACCCCGATTCCGACCACATGCATGTGGTGAAGGTGAATGTGGGTGGCGACGAGCCGATTCAAATCGTGTGCGGCGCCCCGAACATCGCCGCTGGTATCAAAGTGCCCGTCGCTACGATTGGCGCGGTGCTTCCCGGCGATTTTAAAATCAAGAAGTCGAAGCTTCGCGGCGTGACCTCTATGGGCATGTGCTGCTCGAAGCGCGAATTGGGCATGGGCACCGACCATGAAGGCATTTGGGTGCTCCCTGAAGATGCGCAAATCGGCCAGCCTATCGCCGATTTCATGGGCCTCACCGATACGGTGCTCGACTTGGAAATCACCCCGAACCGACCCGACAGCCTTTCCGTTGTGGGCTTTGCCCGCGAGGTTGGCGCTATGTACGCCAAGCCATGGACGAACCCGCTTCAGGACATGGCCGCCAAGCTGGAGCTTGCGGGCGAAGTTGAGCCCAACGCCGTGAAAATTGACGTTGCCGACGCCGTGCGCTGCCCGCGTTATTCCGCTCGCGTGATTCATGGCGTGAAGGTGGGCCCGAGCCCCGACTGGATGGTCGAGCGCCTTGCCGCCATTGGCCAGCGCTCCGTGAACAACGTCGTCGACGTGACGAACTACATTCTGTTCCTGTTCGGCCAGCCGCTGCATGCGTTTGACCTGAACAAGGTCAAGAACGCCGAGGGCGTGGCCCATATTGTGGTTCGCGCTGCCGAAGATGGCGAGAAACTCACCACGCTCGACGGCGAGCATCGTAAGCTCACGAGCGACATGACGGTTATTTCCACGCCCGATCAGGGCGCCGTGGCGCTCGCGGGCGTTATGGGCGGCCTTGATACCGAGGTCACCGAGGAAACGACCGATATTCTGCTCGAAACCGCTGTGTTCGAGCCTGGCCGCACGAGCCGTACGAGCCGCAACCTGGGCTTGTTCAGCGAGAGCTCCATGCGCTACGAGCGCGGTGTTGACGACCATGGCGTCGAGGCACGTTCGGCCGCCGCTGCGGCGCTCATCGTCGAGGTTGCCGGCGGCACCGTTGCCCGCATTGGCGAAGACGGCTGCGGCATCGTTGATGTGTGGCCCGCTCCCAGCGAGCAGCCGCACCTGCAGTTCCGCGTGAAGCGTTTCCAGGCTATGATGGGCGCCGATATTCCGCGCGATTTCATCGTCGATACGCTTGAGCGCCTTGGCTGCGAAGTGGCTCAAACCGAAGATGCCGATGTACTGTCGGTGGTTTCGCCCACGTTCCGCCCCGACCTTCCGCGCGAAATCGACCTGTACGAAGAAGTGTTGCGCCTCTACGGCATGGACAACATCCCCACTACGCTCCCTGCTGGTCGCGGCCGTATTGGCGTGCGCACGAACGCGCAGCTCGTGGACGCGAAAATCCATCGCACTCTTTCTGCGTGCGGCATCAACGAGACCATGACGTATTCGTTCGCCGCCGGCGACGACCTCGACAAGCTGCGCATGAAGGAAGACGGCCTGGGCGAGGCGGTCGAACTCATCAATCCCATGAATTCGGAGCAGGCGTTCATGCGCCGCACTGTGGTTCCCGGCTTGCTGCGCAGCGTCGCGCATAACCAGGCGCATGGCGTGTCGAACATTCAGCTGTACGAAATCGGTACCGTGTTTGCGGCCCACGAAGGCGATCGCAAGCCGAAGGAGCGCCGCAAGCTGGCGTGCGTTTTGGCGGGCGCTATGGACGACAAGGGTTGGAACACCGATCCGCGTGCATTCGATTTCTTCGATGGCAAGGGTGCGCTTGAAGCTATCGCTCGTGAGCTCGCGTTGCCGAAGGTTCGCTTCAAGGCACTTTCCGCCGAAGATGCGCCTCATTTGCAGCCCGGTCGCGCGGCCGAGATGCTTTCTGGTGGCGACGTGATTGGCTGGGTGGGCGAGCTGCATCCGCTGGCGGTTGCCGCCTACGATGCCGAGGGCCCCGTGGTGGCGTTCGAGCTCGACATGGCTGCGCTTGAGCGCAATGCCCGTCCGGCTCGCGACTATGTCGACGTGCCTCAGTTCCCGGGCGTCGAGCGCGATGCCGCGTTCGTCGTGGACGAGGCCGTGACGTGCGAGAAGATCATGCAGTGCATGCAGAGCGCGGGTGGCAAGTTGCTCGAGAGCGTGCATCTGTTCGACGTGTATCGCGACGCCGAGCGCGTGGGCGAAGGCAAGAAGTCGATGGCGTTCTCGCTGACGTATCGCGCCGCCGACCGCACGCTTACGAGCGAAGAGGTCGATAAGGCGCACGAGAAGCTCGTGACGAAGGTGTCGAAGGCCACGGGCGCAGAGATGCGTGGCTAGCGGCTATTCCGCATACATGAAAATGGGGGCCACATCGGCCCCCATTTTTGTTTCGAGTGATTTTGAGAAATGCGTGCTCGCAAAACAAGCGCGTGGCAAATCTCTGGTTTATTGATCTTGCAGCCTGCGGATGACGGCGGCGACGTTTTCTGCATCGATGCTGGAATAGCACATCACGAACACGGTGTCGTCGCCAGCGAGCGAGCCCGCGACGCCCTTGAGCTCGGCCGCGTCGAGCGCCACCGTGACGCCGCTCGCGATGCCAGAAGGCGTGCGCAGCACGATGAAATTGTTCACGACCTCGATGGAATCGACCAGTTCGCCCACCATGCGTTGCAAGCGAAGGTCTTCGGGCAACACATAATAGCCCTCGCGCGATTTCGCCAAGCCCATGCCTGCGATATCGCGAGATACGGTTGCCTGCGTGCAGTCGTAGCCTTCAGCGGAAAGCTGCTCGACCAGGTCGCGTTGGGTTTTGATGTTGCCTTTTCGGATAATGTCACGAATTACATCGTGACGTACGGCGCGTTTCGTCATTTCGTTCCCCTCAGCCGAAATTATGAATGCATAAAATACGTGGCAAAGCCTTCGTGATGCATAAATTGTACTCCTTGCAGCGGAAAAATACACCCATTTCCCCGTTCATTGGGGGATTTTTGAATATACGCGGGGGAGGGCCAAAAATGCGCGAAACGCAATAAAGGGTGCTATCGGGGGTTTCTTGTGCGTCACGGTAAAACGTTGCGCAATTGCTTCCATTTTTGAACGCCATTGTCCGTCTGGTCTGCAAACCTCTCCCAAAACCGCGTGTTCGACGGCTGTTGAGCGCGGGGCTTTCGTCATGCTCCCCAACAAGCTGGCAACGCCTTCGTGAAATCGTTTTATGCTCGCGTCGAAATAAGCGCGTTCGCGTTACCATAGGCGCCATACATGGTTTAGGCCCGCATGAAGGGTGGCAACGCGTGGGCGTTGTGCTGCGCGGGAGGGAAATGAGGACCTTATGAGGAAAGCAACTGCTGCGCGCAATGCGCAGCTCGCTTCGAGCCAGCCGGCGCGTGAGGAAAACATTGCTGCAATCGTGGCACATTTGCGCGCGGGCGCGAAGGCCGAATGCCGTCGAGTGGGAATCGAACTCGAGCATATTTGTGTCGATGGCACGGGCGATCCCATCACCTACAGCCAACCCAACGGCGTGCGTGACGTGCTCGCCGCGCTTCAAGAGAAATATCCCGAGGCCACCGTTCATGGCGGCGACTTGCTCGGTGTGGCGCGTCCGGGGGCCGCGGTAACCATTGAGCCCGCAGCGCAGCTTGAGCTTTCGGCGGGGCCATTCGAGAACCTCATCGATGCCAAGCGCGTTTTCCTCGAATTCGAAGATGACGCCTATCAGGCGCTCTCTCCCATTGGCGGGCGGGCGCTTACGCTTGGGTTCGACCCGGTGAACCGTGCAGCCGACAAAGAGCTCATTCCCAAAGCGCGCTACGACTACATGAACGAATACCTTTCGTCTATTGGTCCGTGGGGCCCGCGCATGATGCGAGGAAGCGCTTCCACGCAGATTTCCATCGACTACGTCGATGAGGCCGATTGCATTGCGAAAATGCGCGTGGCGCAGGTGCTTGCGCCGCTGTTCGCGCTTATGTGCGACAACACGCCCGTGTTTGAGGGCAGCCGTCGCCCGCATGCGCTTATGCGCACCGAGGTTTGGAAATACTGCGACCCCGACCGCTGCAATTCTGTGCCGGGCATTTTCGACGAAGGTTTCGGTTTTGAAGACTATGCGGCATATTTGCTCGACGTTCCCGCGATCGTCGCGCTCGACGACGACGGTGAGGCGCGCTACGACACGCGTACGTTCGGCGAGATTTTCGCTCACCGCGCTATGACCGACGACGAGGTGTTTCATGCTATGTCGATGGTGTTTCCCGATGTGCGCCTGAAGAGCTATGTTGAAATTCGTCCGGCCGACTCCATGCCTATTCCCTATGTGCTGGCGTATGCGGCGCTCATTAAGGGCCTGTTCTATGGCAAAAGCTCGCTTGAAACGCTCGTGCGCAGCTGCGCGGGCATTTCCGAATCCGATGTTGCCAAGGCCAAAGACGCCCTTATGGAGTCGGGATATGCGGCAGAGGTGTATCAGCGCTCGGCGGCCGAGATTTGCGACGAGCTTATCACGCTCGCACGCCGCGGCTTGCCGGCGGCCGAGTGGTGCTTCCTCGATCCCCTTGCCGAATTGGTGGCGCGCCGCGTAACTCTTGCGGATTTGGATATTTCGACCCAGTAGTTTGCTATAGTTCAAGGTCACGAAAAGAAAGGTTTGACCTGATGTTCAATACATTCCGTGCCCACGCCGGGCAGCTCATGAAAATCGCCGCAATTGCGTGCGCCCTGTGTTTGGCCATGGCGGCTCTTGCGGGCTGCTCGAGCCCCGATTCGCAGCAGGAAAAAACGCCTGCCCAGGTGAATCGCGAGTACATGTCTTCGGTGAATTCCATCAGCCAGGAAGCCGCGAGCGCGCTTTCGAATTTCAGCGACGCCGCTGCGAAGCAAGACGTTGCTGCCATGCGCGTTGCCGCGAGCAACGCCACCAAGGCGCTCGATAAAATCGCCGCTCTGGAAGCGCCCGACGCGCTGAAAGATGTGAAGAGCGAATACGAGGCTGGCGCGAACGATTTGGGCCAGGCGCTTTCCGATTACGTTGAGATTTACGCGCAAATTAAGAACGCCGGTGAAAATCTCGATGCCGCTGCCGAGGCCGCGAAGGGCATCGACGACGTGAAGGCGCGTTACGATTCGGGCATCGAGCATCTCTCCAAGGCCGACTCGATGGTCGCCGATATGGCTGACAGCTCCACTTCCGACGACGCTTCGAAGTAATGGCGGGGCAGAACAACCATCGCAGTGTAAAACGCGGGTCCAACAAGGGCCCGCGTTTGTCGTATGCTGCCCAAAACCAACAGGGAAGCGCCGGGCGCGAAGGTGCACAGGAACCGCGGAAATCTCGGAGTCCCCAAAAGCAAGGCGCGGGCAAGCCTGCTCGCAAAGGCACCAGCGGGTATGCGAAGAATGCGGCGGCGCAAGCGAAATATGCTAGGAAGGGCGCTTCTCGCAACGTTGGCGGCGGCCGCCAGAAGCATGCCGTCGTACATCACGCGCCGCGCAGTGCGTTTCTTCCCGTGAATATGGATGACGTGCGCGCCCGCGGTTGGGATGGCGTCGATTTTACCTACGTGTGCGGTGATGCGTACGTCGACCAGTCGTCATTCGGCATGGCGATTATTTCGCGCGTGCTCGAGTCGCACGGCTATAAGGTGGGCATTATCGCGCAGCCCGACTGGCGCGACCCTGAGAGCGTGAATGTGTTCGGCGAGCCGCGCTTGGGCTTCCTTGTTTCGTCGGGCAATATGGATTCCATGGTGAATCATTACACTGTAAACAAGGTTCCACGCAGCCAAGATGCCTATTCGCCGGGCGGTGCGCCCAATAGGCGCCCCAACCACGCCACGGCGGTGTACGGCAACCTCATTCGACGCACGCACAAGCACACACCTATTATTTTGGGCGGTATTGAGGCGAGCCTGCGTCGCTTGGCGCATTACGACTATTGGTCCGATTCGCTTAAGCGTTCCATTCTGCTCGATTCTGGTGCCGACTTGCTTATTTATGGCATGGGCGAGCGCGCTATTGTCGAAATCGCCGATGCGCTTGCGGCGGGCATTGCCGTGGAAGATATTACGTTCGTTGACGGAACTGCCTACAAGGCTCGATCGCTCGAATGCGTGGAAGATGCCATCGAATTGCCCGCGTTCGAGGCGCTCCAGGCCGATAAACTCGAATATGCGCGCAGCTTCAATGTGCAGTGGGAAAACTCCGACCCCTATCGCGGAAAGCGTTTGGTAGAGGAATACCCGCACAATGTGTTCGTGGTGCAGAATCCACCGCAAAAGCCGCTTTCCACCGAGGAACTCGATGCGGTATACGCCTTGCCGTATGCACGCGACTATCACCCCGATTATGAAGCTGCGGGCGGTGTGCCGGCAATTAAAGAAGTGAAATTCAGCCTGTCGAGCAATCGCGGATGCTTTGGCGAATGCAGCTTCTGTGCGCTCACGTTCCATCAGGGGCGCATCGTGACGGCGCGAAGCAAGGCGTCGCTCGTTGAAGAAGCGAAACAGCTTACGCGCGATCCTGAATTCAAAGGGTACATCCACGACGTGGGCGGCCCTACAGCGAATTTCACGGCGCCGGCGTGCAAAGCGCAGCTGCGTCGCGGCGCATGCGCGCACAAGGCATGCCTGTTCCCTGAACCCTGCAAGAAGCTTGAGGTGAACCATAAGCCTTACCTCGATGTGCTGCGCGCCCTGCGTGCGCTGCCTGGCGTGAAAAAGGTCTTCGTGCGCAGCGGCGTGCGCTTCGATTACGTGATGGCCGATTCTGACGACACGTTTTTGCGCGAGCTTTCACAGTATCACGTGAGCGGCCAGTTGCGTGTGGCGCCTGAGCATGTGAGCGATGCGGTGCTTTCTGTGATGGGTAAGCCGAAAAACGAAGTGTACCAGGCGTTTTGCAGGAAGTTCGAAGCCATAAACGACAAGCTCGGCTTGAAGCAGTTCGTGGTGCCGTATTTGATGAGCTCGCATCCGGGGTCTACGCTGAAAGAGGCCATTGAGCTGGCTGAATTTTGCCGTGATATGGGGTTCAACCCCGAGCAGGTGCAAGATTTCTACCCAACGCCGTCCACGATGTCCACGGCGATGTATTACACAGGCGTCGACCCGCGCACCATGAAGCCGGTGTACACGCCGAAAAGCTCGCATGAGAAGGCGCTGCAGCGCGCACTTATCCAATACCGCAACCCCGCCAACCGCGACCTTGTGCGTGAGGCGCTGCGAAAAGCCCATCGCGAAGATTTGATTGGCTTTGGGCCGAAATGCTTGGTGCGTCCGGGGGATGGCAGAAGTGGCGGCCCTGGCGGCGGCAAGGGCGGAAAAGGCGGCAAGGGGGCCAAGGGCGCACATGGAGCCGGCATCAGCGGAAATGGTGCTCGAGGCGGTAATGGCGGCAAGGGCGCGACGTCGGGCCGTGGTTCCAAAGCTGGCGCGACGAAGCGCGGCGATAAAGGCGGTCTATCGAATGGCCGCGGGGAACATGTCGGCACGCATCGTCCCAATGCCGGCAATGGCTCAAAGCGCCCTCGCCGTTAGCGGGGTATTAAGAAAAAACGACCCGTTTTGTATCTGAAAAGCGGCGCTCCCGTACTTCGAAAGCGTTTGAGGCCTGCTTCTCTGAAAACCAGGGAAGCAGGCCTCTTTTTCATTGTGGATGGATTGCTGGACCGGTTGGCGCCGTATCGCTTTTCGAGCCCTAATCTTTCTTAATCGGGAATTTCGCGGTGAACGTGGTTCCGCGCTCGGCGGAGCTTTGCGCGGAAAGCGTGCCGCCGTGCTCTTCGACGATACTGCGTGCAATGGAAAGGCCCAGACCGTAGCCTCCGGCTCCGCTTGTGCGCGCTTCGTCGGCGCGCCAGAAGCGGTCGAAAATATGAGGCAGGTCAGAAGAGGGAATGGGCGTGCCGGTATTGGTCACCTGGACGACGGCATGCTTGCCTTCGCGCTTCGTGCCCACGACGACGCGTCCATCGGCTTCGGCGTACTTGCACGCATTGTCAATGAGAATGCCAAGCAGACGTTCGATGTCGCCTCGCACGCCGTCAATGAACACGGGGGCCGAGGAGCTTTCAGCCGCATTGATTTCAACACCACGCTCGAAGGCGACGGCTTCGAATTGAAGTACCGCGCGCTGGGCCATACCGGCCAAATTGAGCTTTTCTTGCTGCTTGCCCATGGTTGCTTGCGCGTCGACTTCGGCGGTGTCGTGCTTGGCCAGGGTGAGCATATCTTCAACAAGGCCCTGCATGCGTTGCCCCTCGACCTGAATGCCCTCAATCCACTGGCGTTGGCTTTCGACGGTGCGCTCGGGATGTTCGAGCGCGATGGAGGCATCGGCCAGAATCACGGTAAGCGGAGTTTTCAACTCGTGCGAGGCATCGGCGATGAATTGGCGCTGAGATCGCCACGTTTGCTCGACGGGACGCAGCGCCCAGCGCGAGAAGAACAGCGATATCACGAAAAACGCCGCGAGCGCGGCGATTGCCGCGCCAACGAGGGTGAACGCGAGCGACCTCCAGCCAGCGGCAGAATTGGCATCGGCGAACGCGAGGTACGTGGTGTCGCCAATCGTTCGCTTTTCGAAGAAGAGCCCCAAGTCAGAGAAAGAACCCGTGCCGTCTTCTGCAGGGGTAAGGCGCGAGAGCGCGGTTTCGAGCACCTCGTCATTGATGTTGGCGGTACCGGCGGGCGAGGCATTCATCGCGCTGCCTTCGGCGTTCAGCGCATATACTGCAACGGGAATCGTTTGGCCCTGGCCTCCGCCGATTTTGGGGGCGAGGGCTCCGTTTTGGGCTCCGTCATGGCTGATGGCGTCATCGTTCGATGAGGCATCGTCGCCATCACCGACATCTGACTCGCTCTGCGGTTCGCTCTCGCTGTTCTGTTCATTGGCGTCGGTCGTGCTTGCCCAGTTTCCGCTAAATTCGTGCCCGGGCGGCCTGTCGTTGTGCATTTCCCTGCGCTCGTGCTGATCAATTGCGTTGTCGAGGGAATTGGCGATGGCTTGCTGAACTTCTGCGACGTCCTGCTTCCAGTCGAAAATGCAAATCGCGGTGAATGAGACCGCGATTACGGCCATAACGCACACCATATTTAGCGCAATGAATTTCTTTCGCAACTTGAAGAGCACGGGGTTGCCTTTCATGCCTTTACGCATCGCGACCCTCCGCTAGGCGGTAGCCCACGCCACGAATTGTCTCTATGTGCGCGTTGGCTTCGAGGAATCGCAGCTTCTTGCGCAAGAACGAAACGTACGCTTCGACGTTGTTGTCTTCGGTAACGCCCGTGGTGCCCCATACGCGATCAACGATGGTTGCTTTCGGCACGGTTTTGCCGGCATTTGACATGAGTACGCGGGCGAGTGCGAATTCTTTTGCGGAAAGGTGGATGGAGGATGATTCGGACGTGAATTCGCGTTCGGTCAAATCGAGGGTCAAGTTGAATGCGCGAAGGGTCTCGAATTCAACCTCGCCTTGGCGGCGGGTGAGCGCGCGTAGGTGCGCCATGAGCTCTGCGGGCGAGAACGGCTTGGTCATGTAGTCGTCGGCGCCCGAATCGAGCCCGCGGATTTTGTCGGGCACCGCATCGCGTGCGGTGAGCATGAGCACCGGGGTGGCGATTCCGGCGCGGCGCAGGTCAGAGACGATGTCGAACCCGTTTTTCTTGGGCAGCATCACGTCGAGAATCGCGACGTCGTATTTTCCCTGAGACGCGTAGGCGTAGCCAGTTTCGCCGTCGTTCGCCGTGTCAACCGCGTGGCCAGCCTCTTCTAGGATATGGGCGAGTGCGCTTGCTAGTCGCACGTCGTCTTCAACGATAAGCAGGTTCATGGTCGATGTCTTTTCTTAATCTCGGAGTCGTGCCCTGCGTGAGGTCGCTCTCGGACGCGTTTGGCACGACGCATTTTTCTCCAATGGAGTGCGCTGAGGGTTTCGGAGGCTGGCGGGCTTTCCCGACACCGCGCTGCGGCTACCGCTCGCCATGCTCGCTATGCGCCTTGTTCTGCATGCACTGAAATACAGTCAGCTTGCTTGCAGAAGGTTTCGGGAAAGCCCGCCAGCCTCCGAAACCGAAGTGCTTTTCAGCAATCCTTATTTTACCTGTGCCGCTGAAAGAAACCTGAAAGCTCTCGCGGCTTTTCAGTGCCCTTTCAGGCATGCGTTTTAGCATGGCGCCATTGAATTCGCCTTGATTTTACGAGATTGGAGCAGCTATGGCTGAGTTTACGGGGACGTTTGAACGCAAGGAAGTGAAGTATCGTCTAAACGCCATGCAGGTTCGCGCGATAAAGCAGGCTCTGAGCGCGCATATGGCGCCTGATGAATATGGGCAAACGTCCATAACGAGCGTGTATTACGACACGCCGAATCGTGACATGATTTCTCGGTCGCTCGAAAAGCCCGCGTATAAGGAAAAGCTCCGTTTGCGCACGTATGGCCCGCGCATTGCCAGCGCCCCGGTGTTTGTCGAACTGAAAAAGAAGCATGAGGGCATTGTGTATAAACGCCGCATTGCGGCAAGCGAGCCGGCGGCACGGTTGCTCATGGTGGGCGTGCCCTATGAGAGGGCGATTTATCGCCATCCGCTGGCCGACGAGGCGTTCGAAGCGGATTCGCGCTCGGCGAGAAATCTGCAAATCGCGGAAGAGATTGCGGCATGCGTCCGTCGCAACGGTCCTGTGCTTCCTTCGATGGCCATTCTGGTTGAACGCGTGGCTTGGGCGCCTCTGCTGGATGCGCGTGGGGCCGAGGCGGAGGGCGTGCGCATTACGTTCGACGAGCGCATTCGATATCGCGATTTGTTCGTGCCTGCTGGCAAGCGTGCGTCTGTTCCTCTGCTTGCTGCGGGCGAGGCAATTATGGAAGTGAAAGTACCCGGGGCATATCCCCTATGGCTCGTGCGTGCGCTCGATGATTGCGGGGCCTATCCGACATCGTTCTCGAAATATGGTGAAGCGTATTTGGCGTGCGAGGGCAAGGCTGCTCCAAAGGCCTATCGCGAGCAAGTTGCATTCGATGAGGCATGCGCGGCGAACAGGAGCGTTCCCGGGACTGGCCCCAGGATGGCCAATTGCTCGAATTAAGCTCGTCTTCGCGTGCGACTGACACTGCCGTCACGAATTCGTTGGCTTCGCAGCTTCCCAATATCGTTATTGGCGCATAAATCTTTGCTCATCCCATTTCTTCTAGAGGAGTTTTTCATGTTCGACCTTGTATCTACGTCGTTGTTCGGAACGGCTGATTCCGCCATGGCGAGCGTTTCGACGCCCGAGTTCTTGATGTGCTGCGCGGCATCGATTGTGCTCGGCGCGGCATGTGCGGCCATTTACATGTTCCGACACAACTATTCGAAGAACTTTGTTGTCACGCTTGCGCTTTTGCCCCTCATCGTGCAAATGGTCATCACCCTTGTAAACGGCAATCTGGGCGCTGGCATTGCGGTTATGGGCGTGTTCAATCTCGTCCGCTTCCGCAGCATTCCTGGATCTGCGAAAGACATCGGCAGCGTGTTTTTGGCGATGGCCATTGGCCTGGCGACGGGTATGGGCTTCATCGGACTCGCGATGCTGTTCACCATTATTGTGGCCGTCATGAACGTCGTGTACGTGTGCACGCCGTTTGGCAAGCCCGCCGAGCCGGGCAAACGCCTGTGCGTATCGGTTCCTGAAGACCTCGAATTCGACGGCATGTTCGATGACGTTCTCGGGCGCTTTACTTCGAGCCACGAACTCGTGGAAATTCGCACGACGAATATGGGCAGCCTATATCAGCTCGAGTACGAAATTCGCATGCGTGAACCCGGTTTTGAGAAGAGCATGATCGACGAAATGCGCACAATGAACGGCAATCTGAAAATCACGCTTGGCCGCGCGCCTATGGCGAAGGAGGTCTTGTAATGACAAGGAAAACGACCGATTCTCGATGTGAAGAAGGGTCCTCCCGCACCGATTTTGTGGGCATGCTTCGCGGGGCCGGATTGCTGCTTGCGGGTTGCGCCGCTGCGGTACTGCTTTTTTCTGTCGCGGGTTGTTCGGCGACCGATGCCGACGAACCTTCAATCGCATCGACTGCGGAAGTTCTTGAGGAAAACGTGTCTGAGAAAAGCGTTGAATACGCGAGTTTCGAAGAGGTTGCTGCTGCGTTTGATGTCTCCGTCCTCAATCTTGAATATTCCAAGCGCGATATGGATGCTTCCTTTGATGAATCGTCTGCGACCAAGATAACGCTCTCGGGAGATTCGGCGAGTGTGTCGGGGTCGGGCGCTGCGGCGGAGGGCTCTACGGTAACGATTTCCACTGCGGGAACCTATATTGTGTCAGGAAATTTGACTGATGGATCGATTACGGCAACTACCAGCGAAAACGATAAGATTCAGATTGTTCTTAACGGTGTAAAGATAGCGTCTTCCAACGGGCCTGCAATTGATATTCAGTCGGCAGATAAATGTTTTATCACGCTGGCGGAAGGAACGCAGAACAGCCTATCCGATGGAAGCGCATTTACAAGCGAAGACGCGAATGCGTGCATATATGCGACATGCGATTTGACGATCAACGGTTTAGGTTCGCTCGATGTTTCGGGCAATTATCGCCATGGGGTATTCTCGAAAGACGACCTGGTTGTCTATGGCGGATCAATCAACGTGAGTGCCGTCGAGGATGGCTTCAACGGCAAAGATTCCGTGAAAATTGGCGCGGGAGATATTTCGATTGACTCGGGCGCCGATGGCGTGAAATCGAGCAAATCGACCAATCCCGAAAAGGGCTTCGTGTATGTGAGCGGCGGGTCTCTTTCGATCGATGCCGAAGACGACGGCATTCAGGCGAAGACGTACCTCTGCATAGCTGGCGGGTCGATTGAAATCGATGCCGCTGACGATGCGTTGCATTCCGATTTGGAAGGCGCGCTCAACGGCGGATCGACTTCAGTGCGCAGTGGTGATGACGCATTTCATTGCGAGACGAAGCTTGAAGTGAACGATGGGTCGTTCGTTGCCGAAACGTGCAGCGAGGGCTATGAAGCCGAATGGGTCGTCGTCAATGGCGGCGATACTAATATTTGTGCGCTCGATGACGCCATGAACGCTTCTGCTGCCGACTTGAGCGACGATTCCGAATCGCCTGATGCGAATGCGTCGACGAGTGTTTCGTCGGGCGAGCCGGGCTCGAATGCGGCCCAGTCCGATGATCCAATCGATGCGCCCGATGCGTCGAGTTCCAATGCCGATTCGAGTGAGCAACAGAATATGACGCCGGGCGCAAGCCAGCAAGACGGCGCGATTCCGCCCGAGCTTCCGAGTGGCGATGGCTCTCAAGGCGGCCAGGCGGGCGGAGCTCGCGGCGACCTCGGTCAAGTCCCCGATGCCCAAAACGGCATGGAGCGCCGTGGCCAAGCCCCTGGCGGGCAGGGTGGCGCACCTGGCGCAAGCGATTCGAATTGCCTCATCCAAATCAATGGCGGCAAGGTTGTGCTTAATTCCCAGGGTGATGGTGTTGATTCCAACGGCAATGTTGAAATCAACGGCGGAACGCTTCTGGTGAATGGCCCCTCGAGCGACGGCGATGGGGCATTCGACTACGACGGTGAAGCGACGATTTCTGGCGGTACGGTGCTCATGGCGGGCGCTGTGGGCATGGCGCAAAGCTTTACGAGCGGTACGCAGGCGTTTGCTCTCGTACAGGCGAGCGGTTCGGCTGGCAGCGTGATTGAAGCGACCGATGCGGACGGCAATGTGATTGCGACGCTTACGGCGACCAGGGCCTTCGGTTGTGTACTCGTGAGCGGCGCGGGCGTTTCCGATGGCGATACGATAACGGTGTCGGTGGATGGCGCCGCAACTATGGCTACGGCATCCACGACGGGCACGAGCGGCATCGCCACGGGCGGCATGGGCGGCGGCCCCGCGACGGGCAATCGCCCCGAGGGTCAAGGCGGCCCTGTCTAAGACGCGCCGTATATCTCGTTCTTGTTTCTCTTCATTCCTGCGTTCCTGCGCGGCTCCGTCGTTTTCGGCGGGCCGCTTTTCTTCTACGCTTCGTTGCGGCAATCGAGGTATTCCCTGAAGCGTTCTACGGCGAGCGACGGTGAGCTCGTTTTGCGCGTCAGGAAGCCAAGCGTTCGAAAAGCCCGAGGGGCGAGGGGACGCGTGGCGATGCGATAGGGCACGCGCCGTAAAACAAGGCTCGGAAGAATGCTTACGGCGAGGCCGTTTTCGACCATGGACATCACGGCATAATCGTCCCAAGTGGTGAAACTTGCGTTCGGCATGTGTTCGAGCCCTGCGAAAATTTCAGCGACCTCGTCGTTTTCGTCGCGCTTAAGCTGGATGAACGCCTCGTCGGCAAATGCTTCGACGGGTATTTCTTCCAACTTTGCAAGTTCATGGCCGGCGGGAAGCACGGCGCGCAGCTCGTCTTGCTCAAGGGGCAATTCGTGCAAAGGATAGCGGGCCGGCAATCGGGAGAATGCGCAGTCGATGCGCCCGCTTGCCAGTGCGCCTTCGAGTTCTTCGTAATCGCCTAGGAACAATTCGTAGCGAATGCCGGGGTAGTCGGCCTGAAATGCCGCGATGATTTTCGGCAGCCAATGGGTTGCGATGCTCGAGATGGTTCCTATTCGAATGAGACCCGAATCGAGGTTGTGGACTTCAGCCACGCGCGTCTCAAATGATTGTTGCGCGGCGACCACCTCGCGTGCCGCTGGAAGCAAGGTTAGGCCTTCGGCGGTAATCTGAACGCCTGAACGAGACCTCTCAAATAAGGTGGCGCCGCATTCGCGCTCTAAATCGATGATGATTTTGCTGACGGCCGATTGGGAATAGCCCATTCGGGCAGCAGCTTTTGTGAAGCTGAGCTCGTCTGCGACGAGGCAAAATGCCTCAAGGTGCTGGATGTCGTACATGGGTTTATCCTTTGCAGAATTCCAAAACATCATGCAAAACATAATAAACATGAAAAGTAGGAATAACAAGCAGTTCGCTTCGTGTGGCGCCATGCCCGGAAGAAGGCGAGCTGCGGCGGGGAGGATCAACATAGGCGCAGCGGTGGCGTTTTCGCGATTGGGGCTCTCGGTATGAACGATGATGGCATGTGCGTTTTTCGGTGCTTCGGTTACATCGTTGGCTTTCTTGTCGCAACGATTGCGGCATGCGGTTGTCTTGAGCCGGCGGTTTTGGCCGCTCGCGCGGGCGAGCGCGTTCGTTCGTCTTCGATTGGCGCGACAAAATGGATGTGGGCTGCTCTGGGCGATTGGATGGAGGGGCGCTTGTCTCATTTGGCACGATGCGCGGTTTTTGTTAGGCTCAGAGCGTTGATTATTGGGAAGAAGAGGGAAAGGCGCGCATGGGAAGTCTTAGGGATACGGCATGGCGTGCGCGCGACTTCTTCCGACGCGATGCCGTGCTGGCAATCGCGTGCGTGCTCGCAGCGGCGTCGTGCGTAGCGGTTCCGCCCGATGCTGGCTATGCCGACTATATTGACTGGCGCACGATTGGCCTGCTGTTTTCCCTTATGGTCGCCACATCGGGCCTGGCGCGCGCGGGCGTGCTGGCGCGGGCGTGTCGCGCGTTGGTTCGCGCTTGCAAAAGCGGCGGTGTGCTTATCGCGGCGCTCGTGGGGCTTACGTTTTTTGTGAGCATGGTGGTCACCAACGACGTGGCGCTTGTGGCCTTCGTGCCGCTCGCCCTTGCCGCCTTGCGCGAGGCGGGCCTCGTGCGTCGACTTGCGTTCGCCATAGCATGTATGACCGTCGCAGCGAACGTAGGCAGCATGCTCACGCCCATCGGCAACCCGCAGAACATCTATCTCTTAAGCGTATCCGGCATGAGCGCGGTGGAACTCGTGGGCATCATGGCTCCGTATTCTGCCGCGGCATTCGTGTTGCTTGCGGCGGCTATCGGCATTGCCGAATTGCGTGATCGCAAACGCTTCAAGCATATTCCGTCACAGATGGCGGGCGTAAATCCTAAGGCGCCGCAAGAGTCGTTCGCGCTGCGCGATGTGCTGCCGTGGATTGCGCTTTTTGTGATGTGCCTGCTGTGCGTGGCGCGCATCGCGCCGGTATGGCTGGTCGTTGCGGCGGCGATCGCTCTCGCGCTCGCCTTCGATATGCGAGCGCTTCGTCATGTCGACTATGCGTTGCTGCTCACATTCGTCGCGTTCTTTGTATTTGTGGGTAACGTCGCGCGCATTGAGGTGGTGCGCGAAGCAGTGGCCGCGCTGGTCGATGGGCGTGCCTTGCTCGTAGGCGCTGTTGCAAGTCAGATTATCTCGAACGTTCCGGCTGCGATTCTTGTCTCGGGTTTCACGACCGATTGGCCGGCGCTGCTCGTGGGCGTGAATATCGGCGGCTTGGGAACGCTTATCGCTTCTATGGCGAGCCTCATTTCGTATAAGCAGCTCGCCGTGGCATATCCCGAACTCAAGACTTACTACTTCCGCCTATTCACGGGATTGAACTGTGCGTTTCTCGCTGCGTTGCTTTTGCTTGCGGCGGCGATAGCTTAACGAGCTCCTTGTTTCCGGCGGCGCTTTGCTGCTCATGCTGTTGTTGCTCGCACAGATATTGTTCGCATGGTTGCGTCGTTCTCACCGTTGGTCGTTGCTGCTTGCGTCGTTACTGCGTGCGCTGCCGCCGTTGGGGTTAGGATCGTTCGTGCTGCGCCTATTCGAGCCACTGTTGTGCGGCGCATCTTGCTACTCGCGCCTTTTTTCGCTGCGGCGTTTTCCTCGCAGGCTCCTGAGTTTGTTCAAAATGGGCCTCGAATGTGGTGTTCTTTAGGTGGAGAAGAAAGCGTGCGCATCTCCTCAAGGAATCTACCTGGGGTTATGTTGAGCTGCAACGAAGGCGATGTCGGTTTGGCAGCTGAGGTGCGCGAAAAAATGCCACACTCGAGGCCAGTTTTGAACACTTTTGAACATTTCGTCTTGGGGCTCCACCGAGGGCTTCGTCCCGTGGGCGTTTGCCTGCGTGTCGTTCCATGGCCTCGTTTTGGGGCCTCATCTTGTGCGGTTTGAGACTCGAGACGTTCCCTGGCAGCCGCATTCGCGCGCAGCTTGGTTTTCTAAAAAAGAAAAAAGAAAGGCGAAGCATAAGCTTCGCCTTGATGAATGATGAACGCTTGCGCCTCTGAGATTCGGGGCGCATATTTGCTTGAGTGGTAGGGCTTGGGCGCGTTGCCTGTTGCGCATGCGAGCGAAGTGACCAATCGTGCGCCTCTGCCATCTTGAGCGCGGCTGTCGCTGCGCACCGTGCCTTCGGCCAAGTCTACGGACGCAGGCCGCTGCCGCCCTGGACAGTGATGGTTTCTCCGGAAACGTAGGCCGACAAATCGCTCGCGAGGAATACGGCCACGCCGCCGATGTCGGTTTTCGGGTCGCCGAAACGTCCCAGCGGAATGCCCTTGATGGTGGCGGCGAACGTGTCGGGGTAGGCTTCCTTCCATGCTGCGAGCTGTTCGGTCATCGCTAGCGGGCAAATGCAATTCGCGCGCACGCCGTCGGGGCCCCACTCGGTGGCGGCGACGCGCGTCATGCCGCGAATGCCTTCCTTTGCCGCGGCATAGCTTGACTGGCCGGGCTTGCCGAACAGGCCGGCGCCGCTCGCCAGGTTGATGACGCAACCCTTCGTCTTTTTGAGCTCGGGGAAGGCGTGCTTCATATAGAAGAAGGCTCCGTACAGGCCCGTATTGATGGCCAGGTCGAAATCTTCTTTCGTGTGGTCGATAAGGTTGGTGCCGCTCTTAGAGGCCTGAGCGTTGTTCACCATAACGTCAAGTTTGCCAAAATGCTCGACGCACTTTGCGACAGCCGCCTCGACCTGGGCCTCGTCGGAGCCCTCGGCAACGGTGTAGGCGACATCGGCGCCGTATTCGCCCTTAAGCTTTTCAGCCGCGTCGGCCAGACGCCCCTCGGTGCGGCCGGTGATGAACAGGTTTGCGCCCTGCTCAGCGAACGCGCTCGCAATGCCGAAACCGATTCCCTTGCCGCCGCCGGTGATAATGGCGACCTTTCCATCCAAAAGACCCATGGGGCACCCCTTTCGATTGCTTTTCTTGGAATGCTACCGCGCGAGTGGCAATTTGGTGTGGGGAAGGCGTGAAGGGAGGATAACGGGTCGATTTCAACGGAGCAGCGGCGGAACGTGCGCTGCTAGGATGGGCAAAATCAAACTGTTTGATCGTATTATGGGGAGATAGATGAATTCAATGAACGAACAGCCGACGGAGCGCGTGGCGAACGGTGTTGAAAGCGCAAGCGCAAGCGCCCAACCCTCGATGCGCTCGGCCGATGCGTCGCTTGAGGCGACGCGTGCCATCCCCGTGCGTCAGGTTGTTTCGTATTCCCCCGACCAGTCGTTTTCCTCGCAGCCGACGATCGCTTCGCACCCCGTTGCGCAGGCCGAGAAAACGGCGCGCATGAGTGCTCAGCCCGCAATCGGCGGTGGATATGTGCGCGACCCCTTCGAGCCAAGCGCGCCGGATCCAACCACATTCCCGCAGCAGTCGTGCGCCCCGGGCTCAACCGCTCCTGTCGCGACGCGCTATTCGGAAAGTTCCCGTATGAAGAAAAAGCGACCACTTGCCGTGATTTTCATTGGCGCCGTGGTGGCGTTGGCTGCGTGTGCGTTTGTGCTCTTCCATACGAGCGACACGGCGGGCTCGGCCGTAACGCCCGGCGGAGGCGTCACCCAGGCGCAGCGCAGCGAGGCGGAATCGGGCGAGTCATCTTTCAAAACGCCAGGCGTGCAGCAGAATGCTGCGACGCTCGCGATTGATACGTCCGATTTGGCGGGCGAGAAGTGGTCGAATGCGAAGAAGATTCTTGAGGTGCGCGGCGCCGATGTGGGCTCTATTGTGGTACTGACCGACGATGGCAAAGACGTGTGGGATGCGTCGAATTGGACGGTTGAATCCATCGACGTGGAAGATGGGGCACTTACCGCGCATTTGGTGCATGATGGTTCGTCGAGCGTTTCCGACGCGCTTGAAAGCGGCGCGGCCGACGCCGCGGGCAATGCGCTTGACGCCGCGGGTGAAGCGGTGAAGTCGGCCGGCCAAGCCGCTGCCGAGAAAGCCGCCGAATGGCTGGGGTCGCTGTTCTAGAAAGGTTTTTTCACATGATTCGATTGAATAATGATTATTGCCATGGGGCCATCCCTGAGATTCTGGATGCGCTTGCCCGTACGAACGATGAGGCCTATGCCGGCTATGAGCTGGACGAATGGTGCGATCGCGCTTCGGCGCTGATTAAGGAAGCGGCCGCATGCCCCGCGGCTGACGTGCACTATATTGTGGGCGGCACTCAGGCGAACGTCGCTTTCATCTCGCATGCGCTGCGTCCGTGGGAAAGCGCGGTGTGCGCCGACTGTGGCCACATCAACGTGCATGAAACCGGCGCCGCCGAACACATTGGCCACAAGTGCGAAACGGTGCCCGCGCGTGACGGCATGCTTGCTGCCGAAGATCTGCGCGCCGTGGCGCAGGGTTGGGCCGAAAGCTCCGTGCAGGAACACGTGACCGTGCCGCGTATGGCCTATATTTCGTTTCCCTCTGAATCGGGCACGGTCTATTCGCTTGCCGAGCTCGAAGCGCTTCGGGCGGTATGCGACGAATTCGGCATGTATTTGTTTATCGACGGCGCGCGCTTGGCATATGGCTTGGCTGCCGAGGGCAACGACGTGACGCTGCCCGACATCGCCCGCTTGTCTGATGCCTTCTATATCGGCGGCACGAAATGCGGCGCGCTGTTCGGCGAGGCCATGGTTATCGTGAATCCGGCGCTGAAGCCGTTTTTCCGCAACAGCATGAAACAGGCGGGAACGTTGCTTGCCAAGGGCTGGCTTCTGGGAATTCAGTTCGCGACGTTGTTCGAAGGCGGCCGCTATTTCGAGTATGGCAAGCGTGCGGTTGCCCAGGCCATGCGCATCAAGGCCGCTCTTGCGGCGCGCGGCATGGTGGCGGCACCCGATAGCCCCACCAACCAGCAGTTCGCCTTGATGGACGATGCGCAGCTAACTGCGCTCAGCGAAACGTGCATCGCGGAATTCGAGGGCAAAACGCCTGAAGGCCTGAATATGGTGCGCTTTTGCACCAGCTGGTCTACCACCGACGCCGAGGTGGACGCTGTGGTTGCCGCTATCGAGGGATTGCCCGAATAGAACCCCGCTTGCTTTTGGCCTATCCGTCGAGGGCCCAGGGCGCACACGTGTCTGCATAAGCTGCGCAGCATTCCGACACGCACATGCCTTGGACCCTTGACTGCTCTTCCATCGGTGGAGCATCGCTCGTTTTGCTTGCGACGGGTCGGGCGTCTTCTAACCTTTGGAGCTGATGAGTCGTTTTTTCACCTGATCGGCCGGTAGTGTGCGTGTGAAAGAATGCACGGCGAACAGTTTCGCGAAATGCTGAGCGTGCAGTTCTGGCGAAATGCTGCTTTCGCCTTTTGCCCATTCGGTGAACATCGCGCAAAGCCCGCCGGCAATGAATGCGCGGTTCGATGCGTCAAGCAAAATGTCTTGGTCGCATCGGTAGTATTTCAGAAGGTCGGCAAGGGCGAGCTGCGCCTGGTCTTGCAGCACATACTGCAGGTTGTTGTCGGTCAGCCTGCGCACGAGCGCCATATTTTCGTCGAAGAAGGAAAACGTATGGCGCGCAAGCTCCTCAAGCGTCAAAGTTGGCTTTTCGGCCAGCTCAAGTTCCAGTTCAATGCTTTTTGCTCGGGCGAGAGAATACACGATGTTCTCTTTGCTTTCGAACACTTTGTAAAACGTTTGGCGCGACACGCCGGCTTGCGCGCATAGCATGGAAATGGAGATTTTTCCGTATTCGAAATCGGCCATGAGGTCGACGAGCGCGGATGCTAAAAGCCGTTGGGACCGCAAAGCTGACGGGTTGTTTCCTTGGTACATTAACAAACCTTTCAGAATGTCAAACTTTATATAGAAACATTGACAATTGTAAGCGATGTCTCGACAATTCGCCTTATAAAACCTGACAAATGTAAGGTTTATATGCATAGGGACACCGAATGCGAATCGTCGAAAGGAATGCCATGGCAACTCAACTATGTGCTCGGCTCGCGGACAAAGACGCCGACTACAAGCGTTTCGGAATTGCAAAGAAACCTAGCTTCAAGGAAGACGGCATGCGTACGCATGGCGGGAAAGGCACCTTTGAATGGTGGTATACCGACGTGACTTTCGAGGATGGCACGGCGGTTGTTGTGATTTTCTTCACGAAGAACTACTTCGATACGCCCGGCCCCGCATGGCCGACGGCTGATTTCGAAATCGTAGACCCTTCGGGCAAGCGCACCAATGTTTGGACTCGCGGGAAAAAGGGCACCAAGATCAACGCGGCGAAGGACGTGTGCAACGTAAGCATAGAGAAGAACTATATTCGCTACGTAGACGGCGTGTACAAGGTGCATTACGAAGACCACGGCATTGTGTACGATGCCACCATGAAGCCCAAGCTTCCCATGTGGCGTCCGGGTGCGGCGCACTGGATTTTCGGCGAAGGTACGCCTAACGAGCGCACGTACGGGTGGTTTGTCGCCCAGCCCGATGCTGAGGTAGAGGCGACGCTTACGATGAATGGCAAAACCCAACACTTCAAGAAAGGGCAGGGCTATCACGACCACAATTGGGGAAACGTTTCGCTTGAGAAGATTTTGAACCATTGGTATTGGGGTCGTGCCCACGTCGGACCTTACACGGTAATCGCGTGCGACATCATCGCCGAAAAGCAGTACGGCTACAAGCGTTTACCCGTGTTCATGCTGGCGCGCGATGGCGAAATTCTGAGCGACGACCCGCGGAAAACGACCATTGAGCGCGGTGGTACCCACATTCATCCCGTTTCAGGCAAGTTCATGGATGATGACCTTACCTATATCCAGCGCGAAAGCGGCGACGTCCAGTATATTGTGACGTTCCATCGGGAGGGCGACTATAACCAGCGTAGCATTTTGGAAGTCGTTCCTGCATGGAAGCGCGTGCTGGCGAAGGCAATCGGAATGAACCCCACGTACATTCGCGTGAAGGGCACCGTGGGCGTGGAAGAGCGCCGCTGTGGCGTGGGGGATGCGTATAAGGCGCAGGGCCTGTGGGAGCAATACTTCATGGGTTCAAACAAGCTGGCCATCATCGAGGGCAAAACCGTTCCGCTTTCCGACGATACGGCGAAATAGCGACGCATGAAGCGGCGGGTGGCTCAGGCCGATTCCGCCGCTTCGCTTTTTAGCGATGCCAAAGCGTCTTTCGCGAAATCGGGTAACGCCGCTTCCTGGGCTTTTGCCAGAACGTCAATGGGCCACGCAAAGCCGCTCGAGCACCAATCGAGAAATTGGTTGGTGACGGCGATGGAAAAGAAGTCGATGCGAAGCTTGCGCGCCAGCTTTTCGTTTTCGCTCATATCCTGCGGAATAAGCACGTCGTAATACGCCTGCTCGAGCCATGCGATGAACGTTTCCCTGAAATTGTTCTGCCCGGAATGGGTGGGCAGTTGTCCGAAAAACGCGCGGTGCTCGAGAGCGTATTCGTAGGCGCGGCACGCGTTTTCGGTGGTCAGAACGTCAGCTTGCGTGGTTTTGAGATAGTTGATGGGAATGTAGCTGATCAAATCATTGATATCGCGAAAATTGTTGTAGAACGTTTGTCGAACGGTTCCCGTTTCGCGAGCCAAGTCGCTTACGGTTATTTTTCTGAGCGGTTTGGAATTGCAGAGCTCGAGCAGGGCTCCACAGTACATCTGCTTGGTTCGTTCGACCTTCTTGAGCTCCATGGTCCCTCCTTGTGCCGGGCGCGCACTGCCGCCCCGCTGCGGTGCGCGGCTTTGCGACGAGTATATACGCTTTTGGCATACTTGTCCATTTTTGGACAGGAAAACACGACTGTCGATGGAATAGCGCCTGGTTAATTCGTAACGTATGCCGTAGGGGAATTGGATATGAAGAGAAGCGTTCACGGGGCTGAACGTGTTGCGTCGGTTGTATGCGCGGCAGATTCTATTGTCGTTAAAGGGTATTTTCAAACTACGCATCACATAGGCTTTTTGGGCGTTTTCGGCCTGTCGCGAAGGAGGCGGCGGGTATGCTTCTATCCGTGTTGCTGCATAGGAGATAGCTATGGGCAAAAACGACGGCGTACTGCTGGATATTGACGGAAATGTGGTTGAGGGACTTCCTGCGAGCTATGACAACATAGACGAGCAGGGAAATGTCCTGTATCTCGATGAAGAGCGCCTTCTGCGCAAAGAGAAGCCCAACAAGCCTCTTTGGAAAAATGCCAAACGGGGTTTGGGTATTAAGGATTTCGTCGTCACGCATACTTCTGCGCGGCAATGGAATTGGGGCGTTGTGCTGAAGGTGTTCAAGAATATCGTGAACCTAGCGCCGGTTCTGCAAAAGCCGCAAAGTCTGGGCGCGAAGCTCTATAGGCGCGCGATGCTGTTTGACCCTCCCGAAAAGTCGTATTCGGCGGGCTTTGCATTCAACTTGCTGGTGGACGTTGATGAGAACACGGCCGCCAATCAAGAAAAAGCATCGCGTGATGGGGCGTGTGGGGAGTCAGAGGACGGTTTTGAAGGCTTGCGGCCACATGTGAAGCCCCAGTTGCATGAAGTGGTGTCCGAATCCATGGAGCACGGCGATGCGCATGGCGGATCGGCTCGCGAGCTGATGCCGTCCGATTTGCGCAGTCATGCGGCGGGTCATTCGCGCACCTGCGATTGCATGGAGTGCCAAGGCGTTGTCCGGAAAAGCGCAAAGCGCGTCACCATTCCCATTGGCGAAACTATTTCTTCCGACTCGATGAAGCGCGTTACTGTGCCCATGGATTTGGTCAAGCGCGCCATTGCGGAGGCGAAATACATCGGCGGCATGAAGGAATGTCTGTGCCGCGCCGGTAACGACTGCAAAGATTATCCTCACGATTTGGCCTGCCTGTTTTTGAATATGGGCGGAAAGGTGGTTGTCGACCACGGCATGGCGGTCGAGCTTACAGCGGAAGAGGCCTTCGCGCGTGTGGATAGAGCTGCCGAATTGGGGCTCGCGTGCCAATCGCTGTGGGTTCAAGTCGAACAGCTTATCTGGGGTTTTGAGAACGGGCAGATGGATACCTTCCTGGAGATATGCTTCTGCTGTCCGTGCTGTTGTGTGGGATTGAATCTCTCGAAAAACGCTTTGCCCGATATCAAAGAAGGTTTCCATCCCTCGGGTTGGACGGCCGTGGTGAATCACGATGCGTGTGTGGGATGCAAGCATTGCTTGGATGACTATTGCCCGCAAGATGCCATTCACTATAGGGCTTCCGATGGAAAGATGGTTGTCGACCAAGACCGCTGCATTGGCTGTGGGTATTGCCGGGCGCGTTGCCCGGAGGGCGCAATCAAAATCAAACAGACTATGCCCATGCGTGAAGGTGTTCTGGATTATTTCGAGAAAGAGGCGCGTTTGGCGATTCGCCCGGGCGAGGAATTCGAGGGACGTCCGAGCCTTATGCCACTCGACGGCATTGCAAAAAAAATAGCCGAAGACGACGCGCAGCGTAGTGGGGTTCGCTAGAAGAAGCGATTCGAGTCGGTATGCGCCGCACAAAACAATAAAGGAGGATGCAATGACGGGGGAAGCTACTGCAATTACGAGGGAGAACGTGGTTATCGGTGCCGGCATGGCGGGAATGGCGTGCTCATCGAAGCTCTACGAACACGGCTGCGATGTGCTGCTTGTCTCGAAAGACATAGGCGGGCGCGTGCTGTACGACTCGAAAACAAAATGCAATTTCGGTGCCGTGTTCGTTATGGAAAACTACGTTCGTTCGCGCAAGATTTTGAGCACTACCACTCCTTTGGAGGTGGCTCTGGGAAACCTTATGCTGCACACCAGCGCAACGAAGTACTTCAAGGGCATAAGCCCCACCATGATCGCAAGCGTTCCGCAGCTGCTGAAATTCAAGCGGTTCATGGAAAAGGATTTCATGCCTGAATACGAGCGATACAAAAACGATTGTGAGGTTATGGAGACCTCCGAAGCGCTGAGCAAGCATCCGTCCATCGGGCGATATTACGGCATGTCTGCGCAAGCGTGCATCAAGCAGCTTGGCGTCGAGAAGATCTGTGACAACTTCATTTCAAAATTCGCGTATTCATGCACGGGGTCGCGCATCGTGGATTTGAATGCGCTCGACTTTTTGAATGTGGCGCAGGGCGTTGTGACGCCTATCTACAATTTCACGTTCGACCCCGACGCATTCGTTGCATCTATCGGCGGAAATGTGCTGATAGATATCGCGACTTCGGTGAACCGTGAAGGCGATGGGTGGAAGGTCGGCCTGGCGAGCGGCAAAACGGTGCGTTGTAAGAACGTTGTGGTGGCCACCGAGGCTCGCGCGGCGGCTTCGCTCATAAACGTGGGATCCATTAGGAGGCCTGCATCGTTGGGGAGCTATCTGGTTAAAGGCAAGCTGAAGCCGAAGTACGCGTCGTGTGAATCGCATTTCTTCAGCGATTCCTTCGACATCATTGCGATTGGCGGTCGGGGCGACGGCACCTATAGCGTATTCACGAATCGCGAGATGGGTTTCGACGACTATTTCGAATCGTGGGAGCTTATCGAATCTCGTTTCTGGACCGATGCCTTGTACACGTTGGGAAATATTGCCCTTCAGCAAAACAGGGGTAACGGATTGTACGTGGCGGGCGACCACAATGGGTTGGGCCTTGAGCCGGCTACGATATCGGGCATTTACGCGGCAAATTGCATTCTTGGGAATGGCGATCCGCGGGCTGCAAGGCAGGCGTAGCCTTCGTCGCTTTTGGTTGCGTGTGAAAAGAAGGGAAAAATAATGAGCCAATCGGAAAATCCCGTGAATAGGAAAGCCGACTTTTATGTGCCCTCAACCGAGGAAGATAGAAAGCGGCTGCGCGATAACAGAGCCACGTTGTGGCCGAAGATGCTTTTTTGCATAGCGTTGGTGCTTGCGATAATTTTTGCGTGCGCATGGGTTTTCGGGTGGATGCCGACGCTTGTGGGACTTGCTGCGCTGGGCGTTGCCGGGATATGCCTGCTTGTAAGCTATGGATCGATGCATGCCATGACCAAAGAGGAAGAGCGGGCGGCCATCGAGAATCTGCCTGGCTGCGATATCTTCGAGCCTGAAGACGTGCGCATCACGGGGGGAAAGTCGTACGACTTCGATTGCTCGCCTGCCGATATATTTCCGTATTTCAAGCAGTTTAATCTCATTAAATCGGGGTATTACAGCTTCGATTGGCTTGAGCGCTTTTTCGGCTTCCACATTGTGAACGATTACACCATTCGTCCTGAGTGGCAGCACGTCGAGCCTGGCGATTGGGTTTATTACCATCAAAACGGTGCCGGTACGGGGGTTGTCGACATCAAAGAGAACGAATACATCACCACGTATTCCGACACGCGCTATAAGCCCACGCAGGAAATGGCCATCGCATGGGCTCCTAAGTGGATGAAGGGTTTCGCATGGACGTGGAACTTCGTATTTTCGCCCACGAATAACGGCGAAGGAACCCATTTCATTACATACTTGCAAGCATGGTGGCCCGAAGAAACGAGCAAAGCGACCATCGTACGCCTGATGATTGAATGGGGTCTGCCGTCGAACTTCATGATGAACGGCATGGCCCATACGGTGAAAAAGCTGGCCGAGCGCGATGCTCGAGCCAGGCGAGCGGGCAAGCCTTTGCCGGGGTACCGGGGAAGGAAGTAGGGCCGGCCGGCGGTCGTCGAGGGCCCAAGCCCAGCAGCGTCAGGTCGATTCTCTCGCTATGAAGCATCGAGGGAATCTCTTCTTAACTTCTCGCGCATTTTTCGCGTGCATCGTAGAATCGTTCAGTTAGGCAACAAACGTGTAACAACGCCCGTCGAGCGGAGCTTAGAAAAGGGGCTTCGCTAAAATCGACGGGTTAGTATCGTCGCGCGCATCGCGTTGCATGCGGCGTGGCCGGGCACGTTTCCGGAATAGACCGACTGAATGATTTAAAGGAGATGCGCGTGCACAACGTATTCCGCGTGCTTATGCGCGATTTGAAACGAATCGCGAAAGCCCCGGCAAGCTGGGTCGTTATTCTCGTGCTCATTATTTTGCCGTCGTTGTACACCTGGTTCAACGTGGTGGGTTTCTGGAATCCGTACAACAACACCGGTGCGCTGAAGGTGTGCGTCGTGAACGAAGATGAGGGCGCGCACAACGACTTGCTTGGCGATTTTCAGCTGGGTGACCAAATTATGGATCAGCTGCACGAAAATACGCAGCTGAATTGGGAATTCACCGATTATGACGACGCCATGGCGAAAATCTCGTCGGGCGAGGCATATGCGGCGTTCGTTATTCCCAGCGATTTCAGCGAAGACATGACCACGCTGCTTACAGGCGAGTTCCAGCGGCCTCAGCTGGAATACTATGTGAACGAAAAGCTCAACCCCGTGGCGCCGAAAATCACCGACACGGGCGCTTCGACCCTCGACAACACGATCAATGATACGTTCGTTTCCACTGTATCGTCGGTTGTCGCCGAAACGCTCAACGACAAAATCGCCGAATCGCAGGAGTCGTTCGACGCGTCGAAGGCGAAAGTCTCGGCCCAAATCGACAAAGTTGACGCAAACCTATCCGATGCGCGTGAGAGTGTGAGCGGTCTTTCGACTGCCTCAAGCGACGCCATTGCCCAGGCGAACAGCGCGAAAGCATCGCTTTCCGACGCCCGCCGCGAAATCGGCGATATGGCGCTGGCGCTTTCCGAGGCTTCGGCTCTTGCCGCAACACTGAATACCGAAATCGTGAGCTTCTCGGGCAATATGTCGACCGCCATAAGCGGCGGCCTTTCGACCGTTTCTGCGGCTTCCACGAGGGCGAATGCCGCGGTGGGCGATGCCGCAACGGGAATTCAGGCGGCGCAGGGCGATGTGGAATACGCGACGAGCGTTGCCCAGAACGTCATCGATGGCAACAAGGAAATCATTTCCTATTTGCAAGCCGTGGCCGATGACACCAATCTTACCCAAGACCAGCGCGATGCCGTTAACGCGGCCATCGCTACGTTGTCGCAGAGCAACGCCAATGCCGAAGCGAACCTCAAATCGATGAATGCCCTCGCGGCGAGCGCCTCGAGCGCGGCCGGCTCCATTGCCAATGCGTCGAGCACTGTGAATGATGCGGTGCAGAAGTCGGTCGACAACGGTCGCGCATACAACGACGACCTGTCGAAAAACACCATCCCTGCTGTAAGCCAGGGCCTCTCGGGCCTTGCGAGCACCGCGGGTTCGCTTTCGGGCACCGTCGCCCGTCAGACGTCGCTCATCGATCAAACGTCGCTCGTGCTCGACCAGCTCATCTCAACGCTTAACACAACGGTTGATGCGCTGGGCCAAACCGACGCGCTGCTTGCCGACGTGCAAGGCGATATCGACACCGTGCGGACCGACGTGGTGGCGCTGGGCACGTCGGGCGCTCTCGCGAAGCTGTTCGGCGAAGATGGCACGCTCGACGTGAACAAAATCGCCGACTTCATGCAGTCGCCCACGCAGCTCGAAACCGAGCAGCTCTATCCGCTCAACGCCTATGGCTCAGCCATGTCGCCGCTGTTCATCAACCTCACGCTGTGGATCGGCGTGTTCATGCTCATGGTCATTATGCATATTGAGGTTGACGATGAAGAGATTCGCAACCTCACCATCGCGCAGCGTTTCTTGGGTCGCGGCATTCTGTTCGCCATCATGGTTTCGCTGCAGGCAATCGTGTGCGTGACGGGCTGCCTGTTCCTCGGCGTGCAAGCCGAAAACGTCGCCGCGCTCTATATGACAGCGGTCGCATGCTCGCTTACGTACCTGGTGATTCAATACACGCTTTCCACCACGCTGCAGCATGTGGGCAAGGGCCTGTGCGTCATTTTGGTGTTTGTGCAAATCCCGGGTGCGACGGGTTTGTATCCGGTCGAGCTTACTACGAGCTTCTTCCAGACGGTGTATCCCATCTTCCCGTTCACGTATGGCATCAACGCCATGCGCGAATGCATCTGCGGTTTCTACGGAAATATGTGGCTTGGCTTTATGGGCGTGCTTGCGTTGTTCTTCGCAGTTTTCCTGTTCATCGGCACATTTGCGCGCCCCTTCCTCACGAACCTCAATCGCATGTTCGCCAAGCAACTCGCAGAAAGCGATATCGTGAACTGCGAAGAAGTGCAATTGCCCGAACGTCGTTATAGGACGGCTCAAATTGTGCGCGCCATGAGCAACCACGAAGAATTCCGCGCCTACCTGCTGGAGCATTCCACGCGATTCATGAGGCTCTATCCGAAATTGAAGCATGGCGCATATGCGCTGGGCGTGGTCGTTCCTGTTTTGTTCACGGCCTCGATGGCTTTGTGGAGCCCGGGCAAGAAGGTCGTGGTGCTCACGGTGTGGCTGTTGTGGCTTATTGCCGTCGTCGCGTTCCTCATTATTGTTGAGCACATGAAAGATAGCCTCGAGCGCCAGATCGCGCTGAACGCAATGAGCGATGAAGAGCTGCGCACGCTGTTCGCCGCGCGCAACAGCCTCGAACACGATCCTTGCATTCAGGGCGGCGAGCCTGCCGTCGGCTATGCTTCATCGGTTGCCGTGGGCCCTGAAAGCGCGCATGTGCGCGTACCCGTCGTGCCCGCCGCAGAGCCGGTGCCAGAGCCTATTCTTAATGCGAATGGTGAAAGCGGCTCTTCGGACGCGTCGATGGATGCGGCTTCGTCGACTCGCTCGCTTGCGTGCGACGATTTCTCTTCGATCGAGGTTGCGCCTGAATATGTGGGGGAAGAACCCGTCAAGCATGCGCCTGCGTCTGCTGAAGGCAATCGCGGTGCGGAAGACGGGCAAGCGCCGATTGCGGATTCCTCGAACACATTTGCGAGCGCCTTTGGTGCCGCGGAAAGCGAATACGACGAACCCGTTGACGGCTTCAATGAGCCGGCCGACGATTTCGATATGGGTGACGATGCGCCCGAAGGCACGCGTGGCGTGAAAGGGGGCGATGTACGATGAAGAAGATTTGGCAGCTGTTTGTGGGCGATTTGAAGCGCCTGCGCTCGAACGTGGTTACGGGTATCATCGTGCTGGGCCTCATTGCTTTGCCGTCGATTTTTTCGTGGTACAACATGATTGCTGCGTGGGACGTTTTCGGCAATACGGGCAACCTGAAAATCGCCGTGGCGAGTGTTGACGAGGGCTATGAAAGCGATCTCGTCCCTGTGAAAATCAACGTTGGCGAGCAAGTGATTTCGGCGCTTCGGGCAAACAATCAAATCAAGTGGGTATTCACCGATAAAGAAGACGCCATCGATGGCGCCAAGTCGGGCAAGTATTATGCGGCGGTGGTGATCCCCGAAAGATTCAGCCGCGACATGATGACGTTTTATTCCGACGATGCCAAGCACGCGAAAATCATCTATTACTCCAACGAGAAGAAGAACGCCATTTCGCCAAAGGTGACCGACCAAGGCGCCGATGCCATTTCGGTGCAGGTGAACCAGGCGTTCGCAAAAACGCTTTCCGACACGGCTCTGAGCTTGGCGCAGGGGCTTGTGACCTACGCTGACAATGCCGACGTCGATGGCCATATCGGCGAGTTGGCCAACCATGTGGGGTCGCTTTCGACCCAGATGACCAAGGCTTCTTCGGTGCTGCGCACGTATTCCACGGTGCTTACGTCGTCGCAAGACCTTATTACGAGTTCTGCGAGCCTTCTGTCTTCGGCGAAGGGTTCAGCAGAAGAAGTCGCTGGCCAGGTGGGCGATGCGAAGGCGTCGGCCACGACGATCGCCGATGCCATGGATGCCTCGACCGATTCGCTCGCCAGCGCGATTGATGCGAGCGTAGCGAGCTTCGACGGCGTGTCGGCTGCGGTAGACGATGCGTTCGCGACGGCGCACGATGGCCGCGAAACCGTCTCGCAGTCGCTCATCACGAACGCCGATGGCCTGGCCGATCAGGCGGCGAACTACGCCCAGCTGGCCGATTCCCTCGACGCGCTCGCCAAAGGCATGCCCGATGGCAGCTCTGTTGAGCTTACTCAAATGGCAAGCACTCTGCGTGCCGTGAGCACGACCATGGAGCGCCTCTCTCGCCAGCTCGGCACCACGGCGGGCGATTTGGAATATGGCATTTCTGGCGCCGAGGTTGCGCGCAACGACATCGATGCACAAATCGCCGAGGCAAAACAGCAGGTGCAAGACGCTAAAAACCAGTACAACAACGACGTGAAGCCGCATCTCGACAACCTCGTGAGCTCGGTGACCGACGCGACGTCGCTGCTTTCGTCGAGTGCTTCCAAGCTCGACGATGCGGCGGGCGCGCTTACGGGTTCGGCCGGCGCGGTTTCCGAAAAGCTTGGCGATGCGAAGTCGAAGCTCGACAGCTCCGCTGATGAACTCGACGAATCGGCCAAGAAGCTCGATGACTTGTCGACGAATATGAAGGATGCGCTTGCAAACGGCGATACCGAGTTGCTCCGCGAAGTGCTCGGCAGCGATGCAAGCGAGCTCGCTACGGCGATATCGGCGCCCGTCGAGCTCGATCGCCATGCGTTGTTCCACGTCGAGAATTTCGGCTCGGCCATGTCTCCGCTTTACACAACGCTTGCTTTGTGGATTGGCGCGCTGCTTATCATGGTCACTATCCGACCCACTCCCTCGCGCCGCATCGAAGAAGAACTTGGGGGCATTTCGCTTCCGCAGCAATTCTTGGGGCGTTTCGGCATTGTGTCGCTTCTCTCGTTTGCGCAGAGCACCGTGCTCGCGATTGGCAATATGCTCTTCTTGGGCGTGCAGGTTGAAAACCCGCTGCTGTACTTGCTTGTATATTGGATTGGCGGCCAAGTTTTCGCGTTCATCATCTACACGCTCGTGGTGTCGTTCGCGAATCTGGGCAAGGCCATCGCGGTTATTCTTCTTATCGTGCAGGTTGCGGGCGGCGGTGGCGCGTACCCATTGGCCATTCTGCCGCAATTCTTCCAAGATGTGAGCGTATGGCTGCCGGCCACGCATGTGATTAATGCCATGCGCGCGGCGATGTTTGGCGTGTATCAGGGCGATTTCTGGGTAGAAATCGGGTGCGTGCTGCTCTATGTGGTGCCGTTCGCGTTGCTTGGTTTGGTATTACGTAATCCCACCATGAAACTTGTTAACTGGTTCGTGGAGCAAGTCGAAAAGTCGAAAGTCGTATAGGAATCGAGAGGGGCTGTAGCCCTTCTCGTTGTCTTTTGTGTGGCTCGCGTTGTACGTGGCGCGCAACGCGGTAGTATTGCGCGCATGAATAAGAGCGAGAACATCCAAGCGAATCGGACGGAAGACGGCGGCCTGCCGCCTCGACAGCGCCATATGGTGCTCGGCATTATGATGGCGGGCACTACGGCGGCGTGCATTTCCCAGTCGATGATGATCGCTGCGCTGCCTACCATCATGCAGGAGTTTTTGGTCGGAGCGGGTTTGGCCCAGCTCATTACCACAGCCTACATTTTCACGCTCGGGTTGTTTTCCGCCATGAGCGCCTATCTCGTGAGCAAGCTCGATGCGCGACGCCTGTTTTTTATCGCCATGGTCGGTTTTATCGTGGGATGCTGCGCTTCGCTTTTCGCGACGAATTATCCGGTGCTGCTCGCATCTCGCCTGGTGCAGGCGATTGGCGCGGGCATTTTGCTCCCGCTTATTCAAGTGGTGGCGCTTTCGGTATATCCCAAAAGCCAATACGGCAAGGCCATGGGCATTGTGGGGATCATTATCGGGTTCGCGCCCGCAATCGGCCCGGCAATCTCGGGTTTCATCGTCGATGCGTGGGGGTGGCGAGCGGTATTCGTCGCGCTTGGCACGGTCTCCGCTGCGGTGACGCTGCTTGCGATTCCGTTTTTGCCGAATGTGATGCGCAAGCCCGCAACGCATCAGCGCTTCGATGCGCTTTCTGCGGTGCTGTTCTCATTCGGCGCGATATGCCTGCTTGTTGCGACGGCGTGCATTGAACAATCGGGATGGGGCGTGGTGGCTGCGGCAAGCATCGCGTTGGGCGCTGTGCTCCTGTTCACATTCGCACGTCGGCAGCTGAGAATTCCGAACCCGCTTCTTAAACTTTCATGCTTTGCGAATCGCCAATTCACGGTCGGGCTTGCGCTCGTGCTGCTTGGCAATCTGTCGTTTATGGCGGCTTCCATCATGGTTCCGCTGTTCGTGCAAGATGTGCAAGGCGCCTCGGCGGCGGTTTCTGGCTTGGCCATTCTGCCCGGCGCGGTGCTGTTAGGCTTTTTGAACCCTATAACGGGCCGCTTGCTCGATTCGCGCGGGCCGTGGCCGCTGCTTGTCGCGGGTTGCGCGTTGCTGCTGGGCGGAACGCTCGCGTTCGTCGCGTGCGATGCGGAAACGCCGCTTTGGGTAGTAACGGTGCTCTATGGTGTGCGCATCTGCGGCGTCGCGTGCTTGCAAATGCCCATGACGGCCTACGCGAGCAAGCAGTTATCGGGTGATGACGTCGCGCAGGGCACGGCGATCATCACGTCGATTCGCCAGATTTCAAGCGCGCTGCTTTCTTCGGTGCTCATCGGGATCATGGCGCTCGCTTCGAGCGGCGATTTGGGCATCGATGCGCACGGCTTCGGCGTGGCGTTCAGCATTCTTGCAGCGTTGACTATTGCGGGGTTTGCTTTCGGCGCGGTATTCCTGCCGAAACGGAGGAAAGCGAGCGGGCGATGCTAAGGGATGATTGCGATTATCGTCTTCGGGCTGCCTTGCATGCTTGCGCTTTGCATGCTGGCGTTTTGCTCGCCTGCGCTTTGCGTGCCTGCGTTCCGAGCGTTTTCGTTTCGTGTGCTTGCGCTCTGCGTGCTTGCGCTTTGCATGCGTTCGCTTCGGTACCTGCGTTTCGCATGCCGGCGTCTTCGTTTGTTCAAAATGGGCCGCGAATGTGGCATTGTTGGGCCTAATGCGTGCGGGAAACGACCAAAGGAAGTTCTTTCTCGCAAGAAATGCCTGGTCAAGACGTTGTGCTATTTCAACATGAAAAAGCCGCCCGTAATTTTGACCACATTCGAAGCCCGTTTTGAACAAAATTGAAGTGGACTGCGTGCCCGCCGAAACGGTTGCGGTTTTATCGGGTCGAGCCTTTGCTCTTGTAGTACGCAACGGCGATTTGCGTGCGATTCTTCAAGCTCATTTTCGAGAGAATGCTGCTTATGTTGTTGCGTACAGTGCCTTCGCTCAAATAGGCGGTCGCGGCGATTTCTCGATTGTCGAGTCCCTCGGCCACAAGGCGCGCGACTTCGTATTCGCGCTCGGTCAGGCAGGCGAACGGGGTGGGGCGCAGCTGCTCGTGCGATGCGTTGCTGTGGACGAAATCGCTTGAAGTGCCGCCGTCTGACTCGCGCTTCATACGGCCGTTGCTCAAAGCACCGCCGACCCCTGTGCCGTCCGTCGCCCCGCCGCCGACTCTCGCGTCGCCCGTTGCTTCGCTGCCGCCGTCCAGCTTGCGCCTCGAACTGCCGTCCAACCCGTGCCTCGCGTCACCGTCTGACCTGCTCGTCACGCCGGCGCCTGGCTCGCGCGATGGGCCCCCGCCCGACTTGCTCGCCGCAATCCCGAGGGCACATTCGCGTGTGGCGGTTTCGCCAGTTGATTTTTGCTCTGCAGCTTCGCCGCCAGTCGCTCCGTTTTCATCGTTTTTTGCCGCTATCGCCGCCATCTTATCGAGCGAGTCTCGAAGGTTGCGATTCCTCTTGCGAAGTGAAAGTGCCTGGGAGGCCAGTGCATCCCGCGTGCTCCAGGCGATGCGCTGGCGGGCGAGCGTTGTGCTCGTGCGAACCGAGAGAACGCAGGCCGCGGTCGCAGAGCAAAGAAGCGATGCCGTCGAAAGCGGCGGCATCGTCGCGCGCATAAGGCATGCGACAATCGCGATAAGGGCGAGCGCGCCCGAGAAACGCAAAACGTCCGCGCGATGGATGCAGCGCGCGCAGTCATAGAGGGCAAGCGGTACGAAGGCGAGCGCAGCGGGAACGAAGAACGCCGCCGCGCAGTATGCCGAAAAGGCCAGTATGCCCGCGGGTGTCGAGACGGCTTCGGTGAGCGCGGAGCATAAAACGGCGATAAGCATGGCGATGGCGAGCGTGAGCAATCGCGCGTCGGACGCTGCGGGCTCGGCTCCGCTGCTGGTCTCGACCAAAAAGCAGGCGGCCGTAAGCAGACAGCCTGCCAGAACGATTGTTTTGTCGAGAATTCTTTCCATGGCTGCATGGTAGCAAACCCTTTTGCCCGTGTGTTTTGCGGAAAGCCCCCTTGTGTTCCTAAAGCGTTCTTGTCGTACAATTTACCTGGGAAAATGCCATTTCATGACAAATGTCACTGGTTTGCGCTCCGTCCTTCTTTCATGATGGAGGCAAGGAAAGGCGCCCCACATCTCGCTACATGTGGGCGATGCGCCGCGAAAGAGGAAGGCCATGCAATGAAAGAAAACGAGAGCGCGAATTCGGTGGTTTCTGTACGCAGCCTCGTAAAGCGTTATGGCGATATTCTCGCGCTTGATCACTTTAATCTCGAAATCGGCAAAGGCGAAATTTTCGGCCTTTTGGGCCCGAATGGCTGCGGCAAAACGACGGCAATTAACTGCATGCTGCAGCTACTCGCCTACGACAAGGGCGACATCGAGCTGTTCGGCGAGGCAATGAAGCCGACGCGTTATGACCTTAAGCGGCGCATTGGCGTGGTTCCTCAGCAGGTGGCAGTATTTGACGAGCTCACCGTTTTCGAGAACATCGACTGCTTCTGCGCCTTGTATGTGAGCGACAAAACCCGCCGACGCCAGCTGGTGGAAGAAGCCATCGAATTCGTGGGGCTTGAGGATTACCGCAAAATGCGCCCCAAGAAACTGTCGGGCGGCCTGCTTCGCCGGCTGAATATTGCGTGTGGCATTGCACACAAGCCCGAGCTCATTTTCTTCGACGAACCTACGGTGGCGGTTGACCCGCAAAGCCGAAATGCAATCCTTGACGGCATCGTTCGCTTGCGCGACGAAGGTGCGACGGTGGTGTACACGAGCCATTACATGGAAGAAGTCGAGCAAATCTGCAGCCGAATCATGATCATGGATGGCGGTAAAATTCTGGCGCTCGGCACCGCCGATGAACTCAAGCGCGGCATTGCGGTGGGGGAGAAAATCGTCATTGAGCTTCCTGGCGCCGTCGAGGCTTGCGGTTGTGCGGCGGCTCAGACTGTCGGGGCGCTTCCTCATGTGCTCTCGTGCGAATTCGCCAATGGCGAGCTGCACGCGGCGTGCGAAGCGAGCGAGCGGAACTTGCTCGATGTGCTGGGGGCGCTCAAGTCGTCGCGCGTGGCGGTTGGGCGCGTGTATTCCGAGCCTCCCACGCTCAATGACGTGTTTCTTGAAATCACTGGCCGCGAGCTGCGCGATTAGGAGGCTGTCATGGGCGCTTTATTCGTGCACACCGTGCGCATGCTTGTAAGACAGCGCGACGTGCTCATATGGGTCATTCTGTTTCCGTTGGCGCTTGCCACGCTCTTTCATGTGATGCTTTCGAATATCGACGAAAGCTATCGCGTCGACCCTGCGAGCTGCGTGGTGGTTGCTGATGACAACTTCAACTCCGAACGGGCCGTGTTCTTCCGTGAAATGCTCGACGAAGTGTCGGCTCCGGGCGCGGGCCAGCTGCTCGATGTCGCGAAGGTTGCGACGCTTGAAGAAGGGCGCGAAGCGGTGCTTTCGGGTGATGCGGCGGCATGCATTACCGTGGATGAAGAAGGCTTGCCAAGCATGCAGGTGTCTCCGCTTGCCGCGAGTCTTACGACGGGTTCGATCGACCAGAGCGTCGTGCGCGCCGTGCTCGACCAATATCGTCAAATCTATGCCGAAATGAAGCAGACGTTTTTATCCCAGCCTTCCGCGCAAGGCATGCAGGCGCCCCCGAGCGAAGGCGAGCTTGCGGAGTTTGCCCGTTCGGCCGGCATGAGCGAAGCAGCTTCGGCATTCATGTCCGACGCCGTAAGAACCCAGCAGGTCGACGTGCTTCGCGTGCAGGCGAGCAGCACGGTGCGCTATTACTACGCGCTTATGGGATTTGCGGCGCTCATGTCCATCACTGTTTCGATTAACGCGGTGTCAGCCGCGCGTGCGAACACATCGGCGGTTGGCGCGCGCCGACAGGTTTCGGGCGTCTCTCCCGCGAGGCAATTGGCGGTCGCCATGGCTGCGAGTTTCGTCACGGTATTCTTCTGTCTGCTTCTGGCATTTGCCTATATGCGCTTCGTGCTGGGCGTGGAATTCGGTGGACGCGATGGGCTGGCGATGCTTGCGCTTGCCGCATGCGCGCTCATGTCGACGGCGTTGGGCGCGGCAATTGGGGCCATTCCGAAAATCTCGATCCCCGGGAAAACGGGCATCGCGACGGGAATCACCTGTTTCTGTGCGCTTTTCGCCGGCCTGTATGGCGAGCCTTCTATGCAGCTCGCCGACCGCGTGTCGCAAAGTGCGCCTTGGGCTGTGCTCGTCAACCCTGCGGCGCAGGCGGCAAACGCGTTCTACGATTTGACCTATTACGATTCGCTCGTGCCCTTTTTCGCGACGCTGTGCGTGCTCGCTGTGATGGCCGCGGTGTTCTTCGTCGTGGCGGCTTTGCTTATGAGGAGACAGAATTATGAACGTCTTTAAGCTTGCCGTCACGATTATCGCAAGGCACTGGAGCTATTTGCTTATATACACGCTTGCTTTGGGATGCATGGCGATTCTTGGCTCGGGCGCCATTGAAGCACCCCAGGCGAGCGAGTTTTCCAACGATGCGCCTAAGGTTGCGGTTGTCGATCGGGATGGCAGCGAGCTGTCGGCCGCTCTCACAGATTTCGCCCTCAAAGATGCTGTAGAAGTGCATGTGGAAGATTCCACGTTTGCCCTGCAGGACGCCGCGGCGAAAGACCTTGCGAGTTATGTGCTCATTATTCCCGAGGGTTTCCAAGAGGGCCTCGTGGAAGCTGCGCACGGCGGCGCCGACGCGCCGACGCTCGAAACCGTGGTGAGCTACCAGGGCGCGCGTGGCGCGCTCATGGACCAGCGCGTGAAGGCGTACGTGCAGTCGCTCTATGGTTTCGCTTCGGTTGATGCTCAGGCAAGCGCCCGTGATGTTGCGAACAATGCAACGGCCGCGTGCGGTGACGAGACGCCTGTGGAGCTTTTTTCGGTCGATTCAGAAGGCCTTTCGGCGAAGTACATCAACTTCGCTGCCTTTTCGGCATATGCGCTGTTCACCTCGTCAGCGATTTTTATCGCAGTTGGTTTGGCGTCGCTGCGCAAAACCGAAATGCGCCGTCGTCTTGTGGTGGGTCCCGTGCGCAGCGAGAGTTATGGTGCGCAGGTGGGACTCGCGTGTGTGCTCGCTTCGCTGGTAATTTGGGCGGTCATTGCTGCGGCGGGTCTCGCGGTGTTCAGGCCTCTCGCCGGCGGAGCTGCGCCTGCCTCGGTCGCGATTGTGGTGTTCGGGCAGCTCGGCGTAGCGCTTATCGGCGCCGCGTTCGGGTTCCTGCTGTGGCAGCTTGGGGCGAGCGAAAGCGTGGCAAATGGCGCCGGCAACATCGTCGGTTTGGCGTGCAGCTTTTTCAGCGGCGCATGGATTCCCCTCTCGATTGTGGGCGAGGGTGTGCGCGTGGCCGCGGCGTTCACCCCATTTTATTGGGCGACCAATGCGATGATTGAGGTCTCGCAGGCTCCCCAAATCACGTCGGGGTTGGCTCTTCAGGCGGCGGGGGAGGTTGGCGTCACGTTCTTATGGGCGCTCGTAATCGCGATTATTGCCGTCGCAATTGGACGCGTGCGCCTGCGCGAGCGCGGCGCATAGGGAAATTTCGGTTGCGGGCACAGGGAAGCGTTGGTCGCGGCGCATAGGGAAATGCCGACTAGGGCGTATTGCGAACGTCGATTGATTTGCTCAAAAAGGCCCTCGAATGTGGCATGCGAGGCGTGCGGTTCTGCCCGATTCTTCTGCATAATGTACGCATAAACAAGGAAACCCCTGGTCGCAGTGTTGTGCAACCAGGGGTTTCCGGCTTTTTATCGTGACGCGATGCCACATTCGGGGTGTGTTTTGCACATCTCGAGACACCTGTTCATCTCGAAACTCTTGCGCATGTCGAGACGCGCCTCGCTCGTTACGCGGCGTTCTCCTCACGCAGCATGGCCTGCTCGTAGTCGCGCGTGCCCTTGAACACTTCGTGAGTGTAGGGGTTCACGCCGAGCTTCTTGGCGCGGTAAATCACGTAGCCTACGGCGGCGACGTTGGCTACGAGGGCGAGAATCGAAACGACCAGGTTCACGTCGGGGTTGTTCACCGACTGCACCGCGAAGATGGAGTCGTTCGCGAACATGGGAACTACCTGGCAGAACATGCACCACAGGCTCAGCGTGTAGGCGCGGTTCTGAATCCAGCCGCCCTTGTTCCAGAAGAAGTTGGCAACCGTGGGGGCGAGCAGCAGCGCCAGGCCGCAGTACCAAGAATGGGTGGGCAGGCAGTTGTAGGTGTAGCAGAAGTTCCAAATGTCATAGCTCAGAATGAAAACCCACGTCATGTCGGGCCAGAGCATGTCCTGCTTCTTCTTGGACACGTAGATGCCCCACCAACCGGTCATGACGAAGATGTTCAAAATGCCGGCAACGCCGTTGAATACGTTGTGCCAGCCGCCGTACAGCGTGACGCCTTCGCTGGAAACCCACGTGGTGCCGAAGGCGCGCACGGCGCTTTCGAAGTCGCTCACTACGGCGATTAGAATGTTAATGGCGACGATGACGAACGGGAAGCACTTGAACCATTCGGCCTTGCCGAGCGATCCCCAGTGATACTTCAGAATAAGGAAGCCGATGCAGCCTGCGGTTGCGGCGTAAAGCTTGGCATAATGGAACCAGCTGTTCATGTAGAGATACGTGGGGTTGTTGAGCGCCCACTCGGCACCCGCGGTGGCTCCCGCGTAAATCGCGATGAAGTATGCGGTAAGAATTCCTGGAATCGCCAGGAAGCACGTGATGCCGCCGATTTTCGTGCGTCGTGCGATTTCGTTGAACCCGATGAGGGCCAGAAACACGATGATCCATCCAATCCATTGGTATACAGCGTTGTCGCCATAAACGTCAAACAGCATTGGATGCCTCCTTTCTTTTGCTGCGCGGGCTTACGACCCGCGCACCCCTGTGCCGCTGCGGACGATTCTGTCGGATCTCGGTTCGCATCCGCGAATCGGCGGCGCATCGAAGCGCACGAATTCGCGTGGCATCCTTGAGCTGATTGCCAGAATTTTCCTCGCTGGTACCCTTTGGATCTGCCGACTGAAATCGCTTCCCATTCTTGAAGCCAGCAAATCCCCTTTATCCCCTCGGCTCTACGCCGTATGGTGGCTTTGCTCGCGCTCGCGTTCGAAGTGAAGCGTTTGCGCGATGATGTCCTTCAGCACGTCGTCGCTTGCTTCGGGATGCTGTCGCATGTAGCCGACGATGCCCAATATGAGCATGTAGAACGTTTCGTATACGTGGTCGATGCGCACTTTATGCAAGCGTCCAAAATCGGCCACGGTGGTTTCGACGATGTAGGTCGCCGACGCATCGGCGACGCGATTGATGAATCGCAAATAGAGCGAGGCGTTTTCGTGTGTGGCGAGCGCCCGGCGAAACGGTTTGTGCGCGTTGTCGTTATCGAAAAGCTGGTCGCGAATGAGAGCCACGATCGTGTCGAGCGCGCCCTCGATATCGCCCTCAACGCGTTGCGCGTTCCACTCCTTCAGGCTTGCGATGAACTCGTCAACGTAGGTGTCGAGCACGGCGGCGACTAAATCTTCCTTGCTGGGGAAGTAATGGTAGAACAACGTGCGCGCCACGTTCATGCGTTCGGCGATTGCGGCGACCGACGTTTTCGCGAGGCCGCGCTCTTCGATGAGCTCGCGTGCGCACTGGATAATTTCAAGCTTGCGATCCATGCCCTTCTCCTTCCCCTAAAGATGAGGCTTTTGGAATCTCCGCTTCACGATGTGTTCACAATACGACGGAACTGAACAGGGTGTCAATGTACAGAATTGACAAAGCGTCAATTCTGTATTCGCTCTCAAACTGGGACTATCGAGACTTTATGAAATATGCTATAGTGCGCTAAAAGTTCATCGGAGTAACAAAAAAAGAAATTCGATGAAGTAATGAATGGGGATTCAAGCATAAGGGAAGGGGTACCGATGCGAACGAATACTGCAAAAGGAACCCGCGCGATTGCCGCATGCGGCGCATGCGCGCTTGCCGTTGCCATGACGGGCTGCGGTGCATCGTTCGAGGGGTCTGGCAGCAAAGACGCGGCAAGCGCCGAGCAGCTTGCCATGCATGCTGACGATCCATGGGCTGTCGAGATAGGCGCGAATTCGAAGGCTCAAAGCGACTTCACGCTGGTTGATGGCGTATACACCGGCACGGGCTTGGGCATGGACGGCCTTATCACGGTGACGCTTGCGGTGCAAGGCAATCATATTAACTGCGTTGAGGTGACCCAGGAAGGCGAAACGCAAAGCGTGGGCGGCTTCGAGGCCATTCGCGACGGCAAGTACGCCGCCATGATCGACGCCGAGCAGGGTCCCGATATCGATTGCATTTCGGGCGCGACCATCACCACCGCCGGCGTGCGTCAGGCCACGACCGACGCTTTTATTCAGGCGGGCGTCGACTTGCAGCCCGTGGAAGTAGGCGGCGGCACCACCATCGACAAAGTGCAGAAGGGGGAATAGCCATGGCAGCTCTTGAGAACAAAGGCGTTTCCCGCCGCGATTTCTTGACCGGAGCGGCGGCTTTGGCCGGCGGTTTGGCTGCGGCGAGCGCGATACCGGCGGCGGCGCATGCCGAAGAGGCGGGCGTGATCGGTGACTGGGCGGCCGACGGCAGCAAAGCCGTTGCCGTAGCTCCCTCGAAAGACACGAACGCGAGCGCGCCCGATGGCACATATCGCGAGCACGATGCAGCGGCATTTCCTGCGAACGATGCCACGGCTATCGAGCCCCGCAAAGTTCCCGATGCGTGGGATTACGAATGCGACGTCGTGGTCGTGGGCGCGGGCGGCGGCGGTTTGAACGCTGCGGCGCGTGCGGCCGAACTGGGCGCTTCGGTCATCTGCGTAGAAAGCATGGCGTCATGGGGCGGCAATGCGCAATCGGCCGGCATGTGCGGCATTCTGGGCGGCTATTCGAAGCAGGAAGAAAAGCGCTTCGCATTCCCGAGCTATCCGTTCGACCCCAAAGCGCTCACCGATTGGGCGATGGACGAATACCACTACGCGGCCGACCCGAAGCTCATCTATAAAATCGCGTGCGAAGGCGGCCACTCGCTTGACTGGATGGCCGATTGCGGCGTGAAGTGGCGCTTGGGCGAAGTGCCGGTGTACGTTGCGCCGAAGAATTCCACGCTCGACCACCACGTGCTGAAAATGAAAGACGCGACCGACGCCATGTATGATTACGGCGTATCCAAGGGCGTTGAATTCATTTTCCGTTGCCCTGCCGAGGCGCTTGTGCAAGACGAAACGGGCCGCATCGTGGGCTTGGTCGCCAAACAAGATTTCCAGCACGAGGTTTATATCCACGCGTCTAAGGGCGTCATTCTTACCGCGGGCGGCTTCTGCAACAACAAAGCCTTGCTCGATCGCTACATTCCCACGGCGGCCATGGGCTGCGCGTCGAGCTATCTCGTCGGCGGCGAAACGGGCGAGTGCTTCCGCATGGGCTTGGGCGTTGGCGCCGATGTGTCGGGCTTCAACAGCTCCGCGAGTTTCGATGGCGGCGTCGATTGGCAGGCTGAAGGCGGGCAATGGGCGCGCTTCCTCTATGACGGCATGACGCAGCTCTCGCGCCAGCCGTGGCTCACCATCGACCGCGCGGGCAACCGCCTGCGCTATATGGACAGCCGTGTGGGCGAGGACGGTGCGAACGCGATTTACGCGCTGGGCGACTTGGCGACCATTCAAATGGTGCCTCCCGGACATCGCTCCTACATCATTTTCGATGCGAATTACGAAGACCACTTGGCGGGCTTCGCGCAGGAACACTGCCGCAAACTCATCACGCCCGATTTGGAGCAAATCGACAAGGTGCCCGAGCATTACCGCGATTGGCACCACGGCGTGCAAGACGCCATCGATGCCGACGTGCTCAAGCGCCGCGATACGCTTGAGGAACTCGAGGCCGATTTAGGCTTCGCGAAGGGCGTGCTCACCGATGCTGTTGCGAAGTGGAACGAATGCTGCGAAAAGGGCGAGGACGACTTCCTCTATCCCATGCCTCCTGAATGGCTCCATGCCATTACTACGCCGCCGTTCTATGGCTGCCGCATTGGAGGAAACCTGTACGGCACTAAGGCGGGCCTGCTCATCAACGACCAAATGCAGGTCGTGGGCACCAATGGCCTCGTGATTCCCGGCCTGTATGCGGGTTGGCATACCGCTGGCGGCGCATGCGGCGAGAACTCCTATATCGGCGATCCTATTCTTGGTTCGCTTATGGGCGATGTGGGCTTGGCATTCTGCGGCGGGTATTTGTGCGGAACGTCGGTCATCGACAACGAGTTTTAGGGAGGCCTGACATGAAAACCCAAATGAAGGCCATGGCCAGGCCGTATGTGACCTTGTTCGGAATGGCTCTTATCGTGGCCGTCGTGGCGCGCATCGGCTTGGGTATTATGGATGCCACAGGCGCGCTTGCCTACGACTACATTTCGGCGAGCGATGTCGCCATTCTTGACACGATTTGCTCCATTCTCACGGGTTCGGCGTTCGTGGCGTTCATGTTCGCCGCCTCACTCGCGCTCACGCTTTCGGTTGCGGGCGTGGCTTTGTATGCGGCGATCGCTCGTCGCGAGGGTGGCCGGGTCAGCGCGGCAAGCGCGTTTCTGTGGGGATGGGCTACGGCGCTCGTCGCAATCGTATGCCTGGTTATTGTTGGAGGCGGCATTCTGTCGGCCGTGCAGGTTGGCTCTATGAGCTCGAAACTTCCCGGCACGGACGTGCTCGTGGTTGCCGCAATCGTATTTGCCGCATTTCTTGGAACGCTGCTTGGCGCAGCGTCTATGGTTGCCGTGGCGTGCGTGCGACGCGCGAAAACGTCGAAGCGTGCCTGCGTGAACCTGCTTGTGGCGTGCGCGGTGTGCGGTTTGGTGGTCATGGTGCTCACGGTGGGCACGTTCTCTACGCTCAATCACGTGAGCATCGATACCTCGGTGCTCGGCATGTGGTTCGCCGCCGATGCGATTGTGAACATCGCCATGCTGTTTGCTGCAAGCCGTTTCGCGAAATAAGTCTGTCGCTTGATGTCGCTTGAGGGTTGCCGCTTTGGTGGGCTCGGGCGCATGGCGGTGAGAGTCGTCGCATATTCGTCGAAAAAACAAAAGCTGCAGAGACGGCAGCTCGCGTCAGTTGGGTATGGTTCGCGACAATGCATTGGGCGGAAGGTACGCACGCCCCTCCCAAGCGAGTCCGCATGCGGACTCGCTTTTTTGTGCGATAACGCTGCGGCGTGTTCGGCGATAGGAGGGAGGCAGCTGCTATTTCTTCCCGAAAAAAGAAAACCCGCATCATGCGGGTTCGAGGAAAATCGGAATGGTGCCCCAGATAGGATTCGAACCTACGGCTTTCTGCTCCGGAGGCAGACGCTCTATCCCCTGAGCTACTGGGGCACATCGCAGTCGTTCATTATACGCTAAAATGTCTCTCGCGAGAAAGAGGAACTATGCCAGAAACTATTACCATCGATCGCCTTGCCTATGGCGATGCGGGCATCGGCCGTGCGGAAAATGGCAAAACCGTATTCGTGAACGGCGCATGCCCGGGAGATGTCGCCTTGGTCGAAATCGATCACGACAAGGGCAATTTCTGCGAAGGCCACGTGGTCGAGCTCGTTGCGCCGTCGCCCGATCGCGTGCTGCCGGCATGCCCGCTTGCGAGTGTATGCGGCGGTTGCGGTTGGCAACATATATCTTACGAGCGTCAGCTTGCTGCGAAGCGCGATGCCGTGGTGTCGCAGCTGCGTCGCATCGGCGGCTTCGATGCGGAGCGCGCCGAGCGCATCGTTGGCGCATGCGTGCCGTCGAAGCGACAAATGGAATATCGCAATAAGCTCGAGTTCAGCTGCGCTTTCGATGCGAAGCAGGGCTTCCAAATGGGCTTCCATCAAAAGGGAAGCGACAAAATCCTTGCCGCCGACGCATGCCCGCTTGCGCATAAACAAGCCCAAAAAACGCCGAAGGCTCTGCGCGGCGCTCTACGCTATCTCACGGGTCGCGAAGATTTAGGCATCCATCGCGTAGGCGTGCGCCATTCTCACCGTTCGGGCGATTTGGAAGTGGCTTTGTGGACGACGCCCGGTCCGTTTCCGCGCAATGCCGTGGCGAAAACCCTGTCCACGGCCGTGAAAGCTTCGTCAATCGTGCGCGTGATGACGGCCGATGCGGGCAGCGCGCGCAAGCTCAAAGGCCTCGAGATTCTCGATGGCCGCGGTTTTTGGCGCGAAACCGTCGCAGGCATTGAACATGGCGTGAGCGCGCCCTCGTTCTTCCAGGTGAACACGCCTCAGGCCGACAAACTGGTGCAGCTTGCCCTTGACGGCCTCGAGCTCGATGAAGATTGCGTTGCGGCCGACCTGTTCTGCGGCGTGGGCACCTTCACTATTCCGCTCGCGAAGCGCTGCGGCGGCGTGTACGCCGTGGAGTCGTATGGCTCGAGCGTGCGCAATTTGCGCCACACCGTTGAGCAGGAAAACGTCGATGTCGAGGTTATTGGCGGCGACGCGACGCGTGAGCTGCCCGAACTCGGTGAGCTTGACGCGCTCATCGTCGATCCGCCTCGAAGTGGCCTCGCGAAAGAAATTATCGGCTCCATCGCCGAGGCGGCGCCCTTGCGCGTGGCGTATGTGAGCTGCGACCCAGCTACGTGGGCACGCGACGTAAAGTTGCTCGAAGCGGCCGGCTTTGAGCTTTTGCAAGCAACGCCTGTCGATATGTTCCCGCAGACCTTCCATGTCGAGACGGTTTCGATTTTCGCGAATAAAAACCAATAGAGCGATTGGTTTTGCTCGGAGTCGCCGCATGCAGCGTTGAAAAGAAGACGCGCCCGCGCTTGTGTGAATGTTTACACAAGCGCGGGCGTTTTTGCGTATATTGTTCCGCTAAAAGGCTTGTTTTAACCATGGGCAATCAGATTCGTCGTGTTCCTGGTCGCTGTGCTGCTCGCTGGCGCTCGCCTTCGCGTGCTCAAGCGTCCGCCCTTTTTCAAGTTCGAGGCGTTTTCGTGCTGGAATTCCATCGAGTTCATGAGCAATTTTTATGGCGCAGGCCTGCAAAAAGCCATTGAGCGGTATCATACAAAGGCTTATGTGCTGCCGAACGCGGCAAAAGAGGCGCCGCTTGCAGCAACGATGCTTCGACTTCGCGCCGATTACCGGCGCCAGACGCAGTTTCAACGCACGATAAAGAAGGAGTTATCGACTATGGCACTGTATACCCCCGAGTATCAGCCCAACGGCAAGGAAATCGCCGTCATCAAAACCTCCAAAGGCGACATTCGAGTTCAGCTCGCCGGCGACGACGCCCCCATCCACGTGGGCAACTTCGTTGAGCTCGCTCGCAAGGGCTTCTACGACAACCTCAAGTTCCATCGCTATGTTCCCGGCTTTGTTATTCAGGGCGGCTGCCCCAACACCCGCGACCTCGATTCCGCACAGGTTATTGAAGCTGCCGGCAACCCGTGGGCTGGCCTTGGCACGGGTGGCCCGGGCTACTGCATCAAGCAGGAGTACACCACCAACCCGAACAACTCCCACGAAGACGGCGCACTGGCCATGGCTCGCAGCGCGAATCCCGATTCTGCGGGCTCCCAGTTCTATCTGTGCTTGGGTCCCCAGCATAATCTCGACTCTGGCTACACCGTGTTCGGCCAGACTATCGAAGGTAAAGATGTCATCGGCGAGCTTCGCGTGGGCGATGTCATTGAAACTATCGAAATCGAAAACGCCGACTAGCCACAAGCTTTCACGCGTATTCAAGGAAGACAGGAATTCATGGACAACCAATACGTAGCCCAGGCGCAAGCCGCATACCAGGCACGCGACTTTCAGGCCGCAAGCCAGGCATACGTCCAGCTGCTCCAAGATCCCAGCGTGCCGAAGGGCCCGGGCGATTTGGGGTATCTGTACCATCAGCTGGGCAACTGCTTGCTGCAGCTGAAAGATTTCGATTCGGCTATCGAGTCGTACACTCAGGCGACCGCCGATTCCGCTTACGATGCCGTGGGCGCGGTGAATTGCAACTTGGGCAAAGCGTACGTTTTCAAGCACGATTACGAAAACGCCGTGTCTCATTTTGAAATCGCCACCTCCGATGCCAAATACGACGCTCCTTACAAGGCCTATTTGGGCATGGGCAATGCGCTTTTGAAGCTTGGCAAAAACGCCGAAGCCGGCGTCGCATTCCGCGAGGCCGCACTCGATTCGCGCAACCCCGATCCGAGCAAGGCGCTGCTCAACCTGGGCGTATGCTTCATGGCCCTCAATCGTCCGGCCGATGCCGTAGCATCGTATGAAAGCGCGCTGCAGTTCGACATGGATGCCGCAACGCGCAACAAGATGTACGCGAACCTCGGTCAGGCCTACGTTGCTCTGGGTCAAATGCAGAAGGCTATGAGCGCGTTCGAGTCGGCCCTCGCCGACAAAACATACTTCCTGAGCGAGTCGGCGAGCGTCGACTACGCCCAGGCTGCCAAGTGCATGGCGACGGGCACCATCGCGATGCCCGCCATTGGCCAGCAGGCAGCGCCCGCACCCGCGGCTGCGTCCAACGACGGCAACGACATGTCGGGTCTCGACGTTCCGGCCGATGGCGTGCCCACGCAAGACGACGCCTATCCGGTGGAAGCGTACGCCGACCCGCAGTATTACCCGGCTGAGGCTTATGGCTACGAGCCGGTCGATAACTACAATTCGGGCGACGAGCGTTTCTTCAATGCGAGCGATGAAGAGCTCGAGCGCTATTCGAAGGGTATTGCGCGCCAAGATCGCAAGCGCCGCAACGTTGGCCTGAAAATCCTGGTCGCGTTCTTCGTGCTTCTGCTGCTCGCTGCCGGCGCAGGCGTGTTCCTGTATACGCAGGGCTACGGCTATCCCACGCAGGAAAGCGTAGTGAAGGGTCTGTTCGCCGATACCGAGAACGCTTCGAGCTATTTCGTTTCGTCGATGAGCTCCGATAAAGTCGACGATGCCATGCGTGGCGTCGTGTCCGATTCCGATGTCGCCATCGATGGCATGGACAAATCCATGTCAAACTCCACGGTGTATGTGACGGCGTCCACGCCCGAGGGCGGGGAAGTGTCCTACACTGTTTCCATGGTGCGCGACATGCTTGGCTGGAAGGTTTCCGGCGTGCAAATGACGTTCGCCTCCCAGCAGTCATAAATGCTGCAACGCCTGGCTAGCCAGGTTGCAATATAGTGCGTCGCCTGAGTGCGTCGTGCCTGTTAGAAAGCCGTTTTTCTTCAAGAAAGGGAACAATCATGGCAATTGAAAAGACCTACTCCATGCTCAAGCCCGACGCTGTGCGCAATCATCACATCGGCGAGATCGTGAGCCGCATCGAGCGCGCTGGCCTCGTTATCGAGCGCATGGAGCTGGCCAATGTTACCCCCGAGCAGGCTGCTGCGAACTACGCCGAGCACGAGGGCAAGCCCTTCTACAACGGCCTCATCGAGTACATCACCAGCGGCCCGGTTGTGAAGATGGTCGTCTCCGGCGAAGGTGCTGTCAAGAAGATGCGTACCCTCATGGGTGCCACCAACCCGGCAGAAGCTGCCCCCGGCACGATTCGTGGTGACTTTGGTCTCATTATGGACGAAAATGTTATTCACGGCTCCGACTCGCCCGAGTCTGCCGAGCGTGAAATCGGCATCTTCTTCGGTGCATAAATAATCTACGCTAAGCCTTTCGGGCAAACACGTCGGCAAGCCGCTCGCTTTCATTGTCGGATTGAAGGAGGAGCTTGTGCTCTACCGCATCATTGATGCTGGCGACGTGCCTTTGCTCATTCGGGCTTTCATGGATTCTTACGAACTTGTGGCCCCGGTCGAATGCGACCAGGGCCACATTTTCGATACCATCGATGACCCCAATGACGTGGTGCTTGATTACTCGACCACCATCGCCTCTCCCAAAAAATATTTCTTGCCTCCTCGCGAGATTCTTTTCAAATTCGATGTGGCGCAAAACGATGTCGACGCGTACGAGCTCGACGTGAAGCCACGTGTTCTTTTCGGCGTTCACCCTTGCGATATGAACGCCATCGAAAAGCTCGATTCCGTTTTTCTTGAAGGGCCGTACCCCGACCCGTATTACCGCGCGCGCCGCGAAGCCACGCTCATCGTGGGCGTTGGATGCACGCCTTCTCAGTCGTGCTTCTGCCATCGCATGGATGCCGACGAAGCGCCCGCCGGATACGATTTGTTCCTGCAAGATTTGGGTGACCGCTTCTGGGTCTCCATTTCTTCGGTCGCTGCAGCGGAAGTTTTGGAAGAATCGACCACGTTGCGTGAAGCTACCGACGAAGATCGCGCCGCTTTCGCCGCCGCCACCCGTCGTCGCAACGAGGCATTCTCTTCCGACATTCCCTTTGTGCAAGATGTTGCCATGCTTATGGACACGTATCACTCCGATCCGTTTTGGGCCGAACTGGGTTCGCGTTGTCTGAATTGCACCGCGTGCGCTTCGGTGTGCCCCACGTGCATGTGCTTCGATATCGTCGACGAGCTCGCCTTCGACGGCAAGACCGGCGAGCGTGTGCGCGAGTGGGATTGCTGTACGAATCCCCAGTTCGCAACCGTTGCAGGCGGTCATAATTTCCGCCCGAGCGAACGCGAGCGCGTGCGCCATCGCATGTATCACAAGCTCAATGGCTTCAAGGAAAAGCACGGCAGCATGCTCTGCGTGGGTTGCGGCCGCTGCGTCGATGCATGCAAAACCGGCATCAATCCTATTGAAGTGTTGAAGTTCTTTGACGAGAAAACGCGCGGCGCGCATGACGCCCAGCAGGGAAAGGGGGCGACCAATGGCGAATAGGCATGCTTTCACGACTTCGGTCGAGGTGTCTCCGCTTGGCGCAGCGGGCCATGTGAAAACGGGCGCTGAGCTCATGGCCGAAAATCCCTATCGTCCGTGGCCTGCGCGCATCACGTCTATCATGGAACTCACCGCAACCGAGAAGCTCTTCGAATTCCGCTTGATTGACGAGCGCATTCGCGAAGCGTTCCACCAGCAGCCCGGCCAGTTCGTTGAGCTGTCCATCTTCGGCGTGGGCGAAGCTCCCATCTCCATCTCTTCGTCGCCTTCCAAGCAGGGCTTCATCGAGCTGTGCGTGCGACGCGCAGGTAAGTTCACCGAAGAGCTGCACAAAATGCAGTGCGGTGACGTGGTTGGAATTCGCGGGCCTTTCGGCCGACCGTTCCCCTTCGAAAAAATGAAGGGCCACGACATTTTGCTTGTCGCGGGCGGTTTGGGCATCGCGCCCCTGCGATCGCTGATCAATAACATTCACGACGAACGCAGTGAGTTCGGCAAAGTTACCATCATCTATGGCTCGCGCAACCCGCGCGAAGTCATGTTCCGCGACCAGTTCGAGATGTGGCGCCACCGTCACGACTTCGATCTTCACCTGACCGTCGACAATTACGAAGACGGATGGGATGGCGAAGTGGGCCTGGTCACCAAGCCTTTCGAGCATTTGGAAGTCGATGCTGACAATACGTTCGGCGCATTGTGCGGGCCTCCGGTCATGTATCGATTCGTCGTTGAGGAAATGCGCAAGAAGGGAATTCCCTACGATCGCATTTACATGAGCTTCGAGCGCCATATGAAATGCGGCATGGGCAAATGCGGCCATTGTCAAGTGGGCCATCAGTATGTGTGCATTGACGGTCCCGTGTTCAATTATTGGGAAGCGAAGAATATTCAGGGGTCGATGTAGATGGAATGCCAAACGAAAAGGAACGCCACGCCGCGCGTGGTGGTGCTGGGCTTGGCGAGCTGCTTCGGCTGCCAGCTGCAAATTACGAATGCCGAATCGCACTTGCTCGAAATTCTGGGCCAAATCGATGTGCAATATTGGCAAATGGCCTCAAGTGCGCCCGAGCCCGAGGGCGATGTCGACGTCGTAATTATCGAGGGCGCGGTTTCCACGGTTGAATCCCATGAAATCGTTGAGCGTTGGCGCAAACGCGCGAAATGCCTGATCGCTATGGGTGCATGTGCGGTATGCGGAGGAATTCCTTCCATTGCGGCGCATCATTTGGATGAGCGCGCGAAAAGCGTGTATGGCGATGCACTCCCTTCCGCCTGCGGAGAAATGCTTGTTCCTCAGCCGGTCAGCAGCGTGGTCGATGTCGATTTCGAAGTTCGCGCATGCCCTATTGATCCCGCCGATTTCGTTGCGGTGATGCAGCATGCTATATATGGCAGCAATGCCACGGTGCAAACGGGAACGTTGTGCGGCAGCTGCAAACGCAATGAAAGCGGTTGCTTGTGGCGCGAAGGAAAAGTGTGCCTGGGCCTTGTGACCCAAGAGGGTTGCGGCGCGAAGTGCGTGCAGCTTGGCCGCGAGTGCAATGGCTGCCGTGGCCTGTCGGCTAACGCGAATCTTTCGGCGGCGCGCGCGTTCGCCGAAAGCACGGGCGTCGGCGCTGCCCGCTTTGACGAGGCGCTTGAATTGTTCAACCTGGTGAACCCCATGCTTTCACCAATTTCGGAAGGGGAGGAGTAGCCCATGCGCACGACGCTTTCTATGCACCATATTGCTCGCATCGAGGGACACGGCAACATCTCGCTTTCCATAGAAGATGGTCGCGTGTCCGATGTGAAGATGAACGTGGTGGAACCCGCCCGTTTATTCGAGTCGATGGTGGGAGGACGTCCCTTCACCCAAACGAGCTATATCGCCTCACGTATTTGCGGAATTTGCTCGTCGAGCCACGTGATAACCGATTTGCTTGCGATTGAGCAAATCTTTGGCGTGAAGACGAGCGAGCGCACGCGCGTTTTGCGCGAACTGCTCGTGTATGGCAGCTTCCTTCAGAACCACGCAGCTCACTTGTTCGTTTTTGCCGCCCCCGATTTCGAGGGGCTCGACAGTGCTTTCCCCCTTGCGGAATCGGCGCCCGAGCTTTTCAATGGGGGAATGGCTATTAAGGCGTTGGGCAATGAGCTGTGTACGCTCGTTGGCGGGCGCTCCATTCATCCCATCACATGCGTTGTGGGCGGTTTCACCCATGAGCCGTCTCGTGACGACTGCCTCGCCATGGCCGATAAAGTTGCTACCGCGCGTGAATTCTGCGAAAAAACGGTCGATGTTTTCGCGGGTTTCAATATCCCGCAGATTGAAACCTCTGGCGATTTTATGGCGCTCGTGGAAAATGGCCGTTATTGCGTGGTTGGCGATACTGCGGCTTTCGCATCCGATGGCGCACGTTTTGCCGCGGCCGATTACGCCGATCATATCGAGGAATACGCCGTCGATCATTCGGCTGCGCGATTTTCGCGCCGCGCGAGCACGAAGAAAAACATCACGACGAGCGCGCTTGCGCGCATCAACTTGAGCTGGAATGAGCTTTCGCAGCCTGCGCGATTGGCTGCGGCGAAAGCGGGCCTGCGTCCTCCGGCACGAAACCCCTTCTTGAACAATGTTGCGCAGGCCGTCGAGCTCGTCGATGTGTGCGTTCGTTGCGAGGCGATGCTTCGTTGGCTCGCATTCGGCGAAGGAACGAGCAAGCCCGTCGATTTCGAAGTTCGTGCGGGCAGGGGCGTTGGCATGACCGAGGCTCCGCGCGGCACGCTCATTCATGAGCTGGAAATTGGGGAAGACGGTCGCGTCAAGCACGCGAGCATCATCACGCCTACGGTCCATAATCTGGGCGATACCGAATCGAGCGTGCGCACGCTTGCCGATTTGCTGGCCGAGCAGGGTGCTTCCGAGGAAGAAATTCGTTTGGAGGTCGGAAAACTCGTCCGTGCGTACGATCCGTGCCTCTCGTGTTCCGTGCATTAGGCGATTTCTGCGAGTTTTGAGGCTCGAAAAACGTCTCAAGCGCCGGTTTCTACGATAATTCGAGCCGCTTTTGGGCGGTTCGAATGGTTTAATGTGGACAAAATGTGAGCAAACAAGTAGTAATTCATTCAAACACGACCGCTCACGTCTATAAACATACCGTTCACCGAAAGTGAAAATTTTTTTCCGGGCAAATATTTCGGGAAAATGACCGAAAATAGTTGGACAAATTCGTAATCCGTGAATTGAAAAAAGCCGTTTGACGTGGTCAAACGGCTTTTTGTTTATGAACCATAAGAAGGCGGTTTAAAGCACGCGGCGTAGCTGCTGTTCCTTGATTTCGCTCTCGAGGGAGGAGTGAATGATGTTTTGGAACGGTTCGACGTCGCTCAAAATGCCTGCGTTCGAGAGCTCAGGGTTGGAAATTCGATGCACGAGATAGCTGATTGCGGCCCCCGTATAGAACTCGGCAAGGAAGTGCACGGCCGAATCGCTCAACGATCGGTTGCTCAAAATGAATCGAATATCGCGCTCAAGCGCCGGGACATAGAGCTTGTAGAGATACGAGCGCAGCCCATCTTTTTCGGTGCTGTGGAGCGCCTTGGCGTAATATGCGCGGCGCTTTTCGAGCGTGTCGGCGAGCGCCTGGAAGAACTCGGAGCCATCGAGCGAGCGCACGCCAACCTTCTTAAAGGCGTAATACGGCTTGTCGGCAATAGCCCCGTCTTCTTCGCGCTCATACACCAAATGGTCGGAATCGAAGCGTTCAAGCAGCGTTTCGGCAAGGTCGTTGCGGAAGACCCAACGAATGAGATGGGCCTTGTCTTCGAAGTGGTAGTAAAACGTTTTGCGGTTTTTACCCGATGCGGCAACGATGTCGGAAACCGAGATTCTTTCAATGGGGAGCTTCTCGGCGAGGCTCACGAACGATTCGCCCATAAGCTCCATGGTGTCGGAAGATGCCATAACGCTCCTTAAATCATGAGTGAATTAGGACAGTTTTGCGAGTGCGTGGTGAAAACAAGCATGTGCATGGGAACGGCGCCTTGCGTAAAACTATCCATATTTTAGCATCAGAGTCCGACACAAGCATCAATATGTCCTACTAGTTTTATAAGTAAAACATGCTCGTTTCACTTGCAGGGATGCCATTTTGCCTGGTTTTACCTGTGAAAATATATGCCAATCCTATATATCGAACCACAAAGCTACAGAATTAGTTATATGTCCCGCAAAACGGCCTATTTTTACCCAGAACTTTGGAACTGACCATGCTCGAACGGACAGGAAGGGCGTATTCTGCCGATATCGAAACCTGCGCCTTGTAGCGAAGGGGACAGGTTGGTCGAAAAGTCGACTCTTAACTAGGAGGAAGCAATGGATTTCGCTTTGACCGATGAGCAAGAGCTGCTGCTCGAAAGCGTGCGCGAGTTCTGCGATCGCTATTTCACCGACGATGTCGTGAAGGAAATGTACGAGAACGGCGGCATGCCCGACGAGATCGCCGAGGCATATCGCGACGCTGGCTTTGGCCTGATGGGTATTCCTGAGGAGTACGGCGGAATCCCGGCTGACAAAGTCACGTTGGGCCTGATGATTGAGGAACTTTACCACAGCGCTGGCTGCATGCATATCCTCTATCAGAACTCCCTGTCCATGTTCGACATCATGGAGTTCGGCACCGAAGAGCAGAAGCAGCAGGCCGTTGACCACTACATGGAGACCGGCTGGCCTATCGCTTCTCTGTCCATCTCCGAGCCGGGCGCTGGCTCCGACAATGGCTCCATGACCTGCGTCGCTAAGAAGCAGGCCGACGGCACTTACAGGCTTTCCGGCCAGAAGACCTGGGTCACCATGGGCGAGAAACTCCCGTACACCATCGTCGTCGCCAAGGACGAGGATCCCAGCCGCGAGAACCGCAACATGTCCCTTTGGTACATCCCCATGGACACCCCGGGCGTTTCCACCGCTTCGCTGCACAAGATCGGCCAGCAGTGCATCCCGTTCTGCGAGGTCTACTTCGATGACGTCGTCGTTACCGAAGAGCAGCGCATGGGCAAGCCGGGCGAGGGCTTCATGATGCTCATGAAGAACTTCGAGGTCGAGCGCTCCTTCATCGTCGCCGAGCAGGTTGGTCTGGCTCAGGCCGCCCTCGAGGACGCTGCCAAGTACGCCAACCAGCGCATCGCCTTCGGCAAGCCGATCACCAAGCTGCAGATGATCCAAGAGAAGCTCTGCGACATGGAGATCAAGGTTCAGAACACCCGCAACATGCTTTACAAGACCCTGTGGAAGCTCGACAACGGCGAATCGGTTCAGCTCGACTCCGCGATGCTGAAGCGCTACGGCTGCTCCGAGTGCTTCCAGGTCGCCGACATGGCGCTCTCCATCTACGCCGGTTTGGGTTATACTACTGAAGTCCGCATTGGCCGCATCTGGGCCGACCTGCGCGGCAATATGTTTGGCGGTGGCACCCACGAAGTCATGGCCTACATTGCTGGCCGTCAGGTTGCCAAGAAGTACGCCAATTAGTAAGTCACGCATAAGACAGTCTGTTAAGAAACGTATCCGAGAAGGGAAAGGTACAAGATGAAAATCGTTGTTTCTTTCAAGGTCGTTCCTGACGATCAGGACATCCAGGTGTCCGGCGACGGTAGCCTCGACTACGCCAAGGCTCACCAGATCGTCTCGACCTACGACTTGAACGCGATGGAAGCCGCCGCTCAGCTGGCTGCTGCCAACGAAGGTTCCGAAGTCGTGGGCATCACGGTCGGCGGTAAAAAAATCGACGACTCCAAGACCAAGAAGAACGTGCTTGCTCGCGGCATTGATCAGCTCTACATGACCGCTGACGACGCGTGCGCCGACCTCGACGCTGGCGCTACCGCTGCGGCTCTCGCCGAGCTCGTTGCCAAGGTGGGCGAATATGACCTCATCATCTGCGGCGACGGCTCTGCTGACAACTACGCTCAGCAGGTTGACGTGCAGCTGGCCGCTAAGCTCGGTCTGCCCGTCGTCAATGGCGCTACCAAGATTGAAGCTGGCGACGGCGTTGTGACCGTTGTCCGCACCCTCGAAGACGTCGTCGAGACCGTTGAGGTCCCGCTGCCTGCCGTTGTTTCGGTTGCTCCCGACGTCGCTCTGCCCCGCATCCCGGGCATGAAAGACATTCTGGCCGCCGGCAAGAAGCCGATGAACGTCTTCGCCGCTGAGGGCACCTTCGCCAACAGCATCGAAGTCGTCGACTGCAAGGCTCCCAAGCAGGCCGACCGCAAGCTCGAGATCATCGACGCCGCCGACGATGGCGCCATCGAGAAGTTCGCTGCCGCCATCAAGGCCGCTCTGTAGTTCGCGGAATTAGGAAAGGATCGAAAACAATGAAAGCATTTGTTCTCGCTGAGCATTCCGACGCCGCCCAGGAGCTCTGCGCTGGCGCTCGCACGATGGCCGATGAGGTCGTCCTGGTTGCTATCGCCGACATGGAGGTTCCTGCCGCCGTCGCCGATAAAGTCCTGCACGTTGCCCTTCCCGAAGGCGCTGTCGTTGACGACGCTGCCGACACCGTGATTGCTGCGTTTGACGCTGAGCAGCCCGGCGTTGTGCTCGTTGAGCCGACCCGCCACATGAAGGTCGTTGCTGGCAAGGTTGCCGCTCATGCTGGCGCCTCCATCATCCCCGACGTCATCGAGTTCGATGGCGACGTTGCTACCGACATGTACTTCGGCGGCGTGGGCATGAAGAAGCAGAAGGCCACCGGCGTTGCCTTCTATGGCGTTGGCGCTGGCGTTTTCGCTGAGGCTGCCGCTTCTGGCGCCAATGCGACCGAGGAGCTCGCTTGGGTTGCTCCTGCCAAGGCCATCAAGCTCGTCTCTTCTGTGCCCGTCGAGAAGTCTGGCGTTGACCTGAACAAGGCCGACGTTGTCGTTGCCGCCGGTCGTGGCTTCGGCGCTGAGGAAGACCTCCAGATGGCTCGCGACCTCTGCGACAAGGTCGGCGGCGGCCTCGGCTGCTCCCGTCCCCTCACCGAGGGTGTCAACTGGCTTCCCACCGAGGTCTACGTTGGCGTTTCCGGCCTCATGCTCAGCCCCAAGGTCTACATCGCAGCTGGCATCTCCGGCCAGATGCAGCACATGGTCGGCTGCAACCGCGCGACCACGCTGTTCGCGATCAACAAGGACAAGAACGCTCCTGTCTTCAAGCAGTGCGACTACGGTCTGGTTGGCGACATCAAGACTGTCCTGCCCGCGCTTGTTGCTGCGCTCTAAGTCGAATTCGACTTCGTAAACCGGCGTAGGCGTTTCCTGCGCCGGTTTTTCTTATCGCTTTCAAGGAAAGGAAGAGTCAATGGCAGACTTCGACGCAATCGTCGTCGGCTCTGGCTGCGCTGGCTCCGTTGCCGCATATGAGATTGCCAAGGCCGGCAAGTCGGTCCTGGTCGTTGAGCGCGGCAATTTCGCTGGTGCCAAGAACATGACGGGCGGCCGTATCTATGGCCACTGCCTGCGCGCCGTGTTCCCCGACAACTTCGACGAGATCCCGTTCGAGCGCAAGGTTTCGCACGAGCGCATCTCGCTGATGTCCCCCAACTCCAACTTCACCATCGATTTCGCCTCCGAGGACCTTCTCAAGGATGGCCAGGAATCCTACACTGTGCTTCGTGCGCCCTTCGACCAGTGGCTGGCCGAGCAGGCCGAGAACGCTGGCGCAGAGTACATTTGCGGCATCGCCGTTGAGAAGCTCATCAAGGATGAGAACGGCAAGGTTATCGGCATTTTCGCTGGCGAAGACGAAATCACCGCTGATGTCGTCGTGCTGTGTGACGGCGCGAACTCGCTTCTGGTCGAGCAGGCCGTGGGCGCTAAGCGTCCCCCGGCGTCCCAGATGGCCGTTGGCGTCAAGGAAGTCTTCGAGCTTCCCGAAGAGGAAATCGACAAGCGCTTCCAGTGCGCACCCGGCGAAGGCACTGCATGGCTGTTCGCTGGCGACGCCACTCATGGCTCCTTCGGCGGCGGCATCATCTACACCAACAAAGACTCCATCTCTGTTGGTATCGTTGCTGGCGTTGAGGCTACGGCCAAGGGCAACGTCCCCGTGTACCAGATGCTCGAGGACTTCAAGAATCGTCCCGAGATCGCTCCTGTGCTCAAGGGCGCCAAGCTCGTCGAGCACTCCGGTCACCTCGTTCCCGAGGGCGGCATCACCACGATGCCCGAGCTCACTGCCGATGGCGTCATGGTTGCTGGCGACAACGCCACCATGTGCGTCAACCTCGGCTACACCGTGCGCGGCATGGACTACGCCGTGGCTTCTGGTCAGATGGCTGGTCAGGCTGCTGTCAAGGCGCTCGACGCGGGCGACACTTCCAAGGCTGGCCTGAAGTGCTACGTCGACGCTCTCGAGAATTCCTTCGTCATGAAGGACATGCGTCAGTTCAAGAACGTTCCTAACTTCATGGAGCACTTCGATCGCATGTTCTGCGGCTACCCCGAGATGATTCGCGACATGATGAACACGATGTTCGTCGTCGACGGCAGCCCGGTTCAGCCCATGAAGAAGTCCATGATGCCCAGCGTTAAGGGTGTCGGCTTCATGAACCTGTTCAAAGACGTTAAGGGAGCGATGAAGGCACTATGAGTGATATCAAATTCACGGTGAACGTCGATGAGTACTTGTCTCTGAACAAGTACGAAGTCGATGAGTCCAATGCACATATCGAGCTCGTTGAGGATCCTTCTGACGAAGAGTTCGACAAGCTCATCCTGGTTTGCCCCGCTGCGCTGTACAAGCGTGACGAGGATGGCAAGAAGTCTTTCGACTACGCCGGCTGCCTGGAATGCGGCACCTGCCGCATCGCTTGTGGCGATACCATCATCAAGAAGTGGGAAAACCCGCAGCCTACCATGGGTGTGGAGTACCGCTTCGGCTAAGCCAAGCGCGATATATCGCATATAAAGAAAGGAGCCTTCGGGCTCCTTTCTTTTCTTATGTCCCTCTTTCGCGCCGCTTCATGACACCTGCGCTGTTACTGGTATCTCGACTCTGCATGGCGGCGAGCAGAAGCCTCAGATCAAGCTATTTCGCGAGTAAAACCTCAACGGCGGCGAGCTTTACGCAGCACACGAACACTTCCATGGCTTGCTGCAGCTCGGAAAGCGGCGGCAGGGTAGGGGCGATGCGAATGTTCGTGTCACGCGGATCTTGCTTGTAGGGCCACGTTGCGCCGGCGCCCGTCATAGTAACGCCTGCTTTTTTGGCGAGCTCTACCGTACGCTTTGCGGTTCCCTCCAATCCATCGAAGCTGACGAAGTATCCGCCCATGGGATTCGTCCACGTTGCGATGCCCTCGTTGCCCAATCTTTCTTCAAGCATACGCGCCACTAATTCGAATTTTGGGCGAATGATAGCGGCATGCTTTTTCATGAGTGCGTCGACGCCCGCGGCGTTTTTCAGGAAGCGCACATGGCGCAGCTGGTTCATTTTGTCGTAGCCCACCGTTTGCACGCCCACGCGAGCTTTAATTTCCGCGATATTCTCGGCCGATGCGGCAACGGCGGCGATGCCGGCGCCCGGAAGCGTGACTTTCGACGTGCTGGCGAATTTGAAATAGCGGTTCGGGTTGCCGGCCGCCTCGCACGCAGCGGCGATATCGGCGACGTGCTCGCGCTCGTCGTCGTAGAGATGATGCACGCAATACGCGTTGTCCCAGAAAATGCGGAAGTCGCTCGCGGCGCAGGGCATTTCCGCAAGGCGATGAACCGTTTCGTCGGAATACGTGATGCCGGTGGGGTTGGCGTATTGAGGCACGCACCATATGCCCTTGATGGAATCGTCTTCGGCGACAAGTCGCTCGATTTCGTCCATGTCGGGACCGTTTTCGTTCATCGAGATGGGAATCATTTCGATGCCGTAGCTTTCGGTAATGCCAAAGTGGCGATCGTAGCCAGGCACGGGGCAGAGCCACTTTACTTCCGGAAGCTTGCACCAAGGCGTACTGCCCAAATAGCCGTGCGTGTATCCAGTGGTTACCAAGTCGAACATGATGTTGAGGCTCGAATTGCCGAACACGCATACGTTGGCAGGGTCGTGCTCCATGACTTCACCCATCAAGCGCTTTGCTTCCGCGATGCCGTCCATGACGCCGTAGTTGCGGCAGTCGGTGCCATCTTCAGCAATTAAATCGGTCGAAGAGGTGAGCTCATCGAGCATGGGCAAGCTCAATGCCAGCTGGTCGCATCCGGGCTTTCCACGTGCCATGTTCAAAGAAAGCCCCTTCGCGCAGTGGCTCGCGTATTCAGTTTCGAGGGCCGCTTTCAGCGTTTCGAGCTCGCTGGTGGACATATCGACGTATGACATATATATGTCACGCTCCTTATGTGGGTTCATGCCGTTTGCGCGAACACTTTACCAAAATAAAGCGCTCCTGATTACGTATCGCGGCATATACCGTATAATCGGCAGGTATTTTCGTACTTTGCGGCACGTGCCGCTCTAGAAGGGGGTATCGATGTCATCAGGCGACATCCAGGTCATTCTTGCGATGGCCCTATACTTCATCGTCGTGCTTTCGGTGGGCTTTTTCTATCTAAGGCGCTCGAATTCATCGTCCGAGAACTATTTCCTTGGCGGCCGAGGCTTGGGTCCCTGGCTCACAGCGCTTTCGGCCGAGGCATCCGACATGTCAGGCTGGCTGCTCATGGGTTTGCCGGGCGTTGCCTATTTCACGGGCGCTTCCGATGCCATGTGGACTGCGATCGGCCTCGCCATTGGCACGTATCTGAATTGGAAGTTCGTGGCGCGCCGCCTGCGCAAGTATTCTGAGGTTGCCGGCAACGCCATCACTTTGCCCGATTTTTTCAGCAACCGCTTCCATGACGATCGCCGCATTCTCATGAGCGTCGCGGCCGTCATCATTCTGCTGTTCTTCTGCATCTATTGCGGCAGCTGCTTTGTAACGTGCGGCAAGCTTTTCTCCACGCTGTTCGGGCTCGACTACACCACCATGATGATTCTGGGTGCCCTCGTCGTGTTCGTGTACACCTTCGTGGGCGGATACCTCTCGGTATGCACGACCGACCTTATTCAGGGTTCTATCATGATTTGCGCGCTCGTAGTGGTTTTCGTGGGCAGCGTCGGCATGGCGGGCGGCGTGGAAAACACCGTCGCGTTTTTGCAAGACATCCCGGGCTTCCTTTCGGCCACTATGACGGCGCAACCTGTTATGGGCGCCGATGGCCTGCAGGTTGTTGAAAACGGCATGCCCCTGTTTGGCGAAGCGACGGTATACGGAGCCGGCGCAGTGACGATTGTCGGATGCCTCGCGTGGGGCTTGGGTTATTTTGGCATGCCGCAAGTGCTCGTGCGCTTCATGAGCGCGCGTCATTCCGATGACATCAAGAAGAGCCGCATCATCGCTACGGTTTGGGTTGTGGTGTCGCTTGCGAGCGCCGTGTGCATCGGCCTTGTGGGCCGCGCAGCGCTGCCTACAGAATTCCTTACCGCATCTGCCGCAGAATCGATTTTCGTCGTGCTTGCGCAAATCATGCTGCCTTCATTTGTGTGCGGCCTTGTGGTTTCGGGCATTTTCGCGGCAACGATGTCTTCTTCGTCGAGCTATCTGCTCATTGCCGGATCGGCTATATCGCAGAACCTTTATAAGGGCCTCATCAATCGAAAAGCGACCGATGCTCAGGCGATGTTCGTCTCGCGCGTGGCGCTTACGGTTATCCTTATCTTCGGAATCATTATCGCGCTCGACCAGAACTCTTCGATCTTCCAAGTCGTTTCATACGCATGGGCCGGTTTCGGCGCGAGCTTCGGCCCCCTTATGCTTCTATCGCTGTATTGGCGTCGCGCGAATTGGCAGGGTGCTCTTGCGGGCATGCTTACGGGTGCGGTAACTGTAATTGTGTGGAACCTTTGGGTGAAGCCTCTCGGCGGCATTTTTGGCGTCTATGAGCTTTTGCCCGGATTTATTTTCGCGCTCATCGCCATCGTGGTGGTTTCGAAGCTCACGGCTGAGCCCTCTAAAGAAGTCCTCGATGAGTTCGACCATTATATGGAGGCGGATGTTTAGGGCATAAAAACGCGAAACAGAGCATTGCCGAAAGGGAAGGGGCGCTTGGGAAAGCGCCCCTTTTTTCGCGTCTTGGAGAAAAAAATTGCCAAAAATTTTTTTGGAAAGATTTTTTGGCAATTTGGCAATTTTAGGCGATATGAGCGAAATACGCCGAGAAAAAGACCAGTTCAAAGCGGTCTTGTGATGGAAATATGTATGGATACGCCCGGCACCGTGTAAACGTTTGACACGACTAGGGGGTCACGGTAATATAACCACGCTCTTGCAGAGAGGAAAGAAAAACCGCCCTGCAAAAGCCGCAGCTTGATAAGTACACATAACGTATCCGAGCACTTTGCGAACTGGGCGTGTGCCCGAGTGGTTAAAGGGGACGGGCTGTAAACCCGTTAGCTCTGCTTACCTAGGTTCGAATCCTAGCGCGCCCACCAGCTTTGCCCGTGTAGCTCAGTCGGTAGAGCACTTCGTTGGTAACGAAGAGGTCACCGGTTCAAGTCCGGTCGCGGGCTCCATTTGCTCTTTTTCCTGCAACGGTCTTCGTCTGAATGGGAAAAGGGATTAATCGGCCTCAGCTGTCATTGCATGGCGGTGTAGCTCAGTTGGTTAGAGCACACGGTTCATACCCGTGGCGTCACTGGTTCGAATCCAGTCACCGCTACCATTTGTAACGAACACGCGTCCTTTTGGGCGCGTGTCTTAATATGAAGTAAAAGAGGCCGAAAGGCCCCCACAGAGGAGGAATAATGGCTAAGGAGAAGTTCGAGCGCAGCAAGCCGCATGTGAACATTGGTACCATTGGTCACGTTGACCATGGTAAAACCACTTTGACGGCTGCTATCTCCAAGACGCTGTCCATGAACGACGGCTCTCACGGCACCGCAAACGCTGACTTCACTGCCTTCGACATGATCGACAAGGCTCCTGAAGAGCGTGAGCGCGGCATCACCATTTCTATTGCCCACATCGAGTATCAGACCGACGCTCGTCACTACGCTCATGTTGACTGCCCCGGCCACGCCGACTACGTCAAGAACATGATCACCGGTGCTGCCCAGATGGACGGCGCTATTCTGGTTATCGCTGCTACCGACGGCCCCATGGCTCAGACTCGCGAGCACATCCTGCTCGCCCGTCAGGTTGGCGTTCCCTACATCGTTGTCTTCCTGAACAAGTGCGACATGGTCGACGACGAAGAGCTCATCGAGCTCGTTGAGATGGAAACCCGTGAGCTCCTCACCGAGTACGGTTTCCCCGGAGACGACACCCCGATTATCCGTGGCTCTGCTCTGAAGGCCCTCGAGGGCGACGCCAAGTGGCAGGAGAAGATTTGGGAGCTCATGGACGCTGTTGACTCCTACATTCCGACCCCCGAGCGCGACGTCGACAAGCCGTTCCTGATGGCTGTCGAGGACACCATGACCATCACCGGCCGTGGCACCGTTGCTACCGGTCGTGTTGAGCGCGGCGTTCTGCATGTCAACGACCCGCTGGAGATCGTCGGCATGAGCCGCAAGGACGCGAAGAAGCGCGCGATGGAGGTTTTGAAGCTCGTCGGCATTGCCGATCTGATACACGCCGTCCTTCTGCGCAGGCTCTGCAGGAGCCTTGACCGTCACAGCACACTGTGCCTTTGCCTCGCCGCAGCTGGCCGTGATCGTGGCCGTACCGGTCTTTCCGGCAGTCACGACGCCGTTCTGCACGGAAGCAACCTCTGCATCCGTCGTCGTCCAGGCAATGGTCGGATCCGTCGTATCCTCCGGCTGGATCGCAGCGGTCAGGGCCGCCGTGTCGCCGGTATACAGGTTCAGCTCGGTCTTATCCAGCGTTACAGCCGAGGCCATGACCGGGGGCGTGACCGTAACGGCACATTCTGCCTTCACGGTGCCGCACGTCGCAGTGATGACAGTCTCGCCGGCCGCCTTCGCCGTAACGATCCCGTTTTCCACCGTTGCGACCTCTTCCTTCGAGGAGCTCCAGACAATGGTATCCGTCGTGTTCTCCGGCTGGACCGTGGCCTTCAGGGAAGCGGTCTTTCCCGCCGTCAGCGTCAGCTCCGTCTGGTCCAGCGTCACGCCGGTCGCCGGAGTGACCTCGCGGGTCAGCTCGAGATACAGCTCATACGTCGTGCCCGCCATGGCATCCATAATGCTCAGATAGGCGACCTTGCTGTTTTCCGCTGGTGTGAAAGGCTTTTCGTCCTTGTCCGTCAGCAGGGTCGTCTCCAGCTCCGCAGCCGTCAGGGTGAAGGGATTCACGCCCGCATCGTTGAGATAATTGCTCTTCTTGTCCGTCACGAGCAGGAAGCTCGCATCCGCCACATGGATCGTCACATTACTGCCGTAGGGCAGCGCGGCGTGATACTTCGTCCCATCCTCGCCGCCAACACGTGTCAGGGCGCAGGCCTTTCCGCCGACGCTGACCGTGAGCGGACTGGCCGTGACCGTAACGGCACACTCGGCCTTCACGCTTCCGCATGCCGCCGTGATGACGGTGCTGCCCGCGCCGACCGCAGTCACAACACCGTCCGCGACCGTAGCGACCGCCTCATTCCCGGTCGTCCAGGTCAAGGTATCCGTGGTGTTTTCCGGCTGTGCCGCTGCCGTCAGAACGGCCGTTTCGCCCGTCATCAGATTCAGCGTGGTCTTGTCGAGCGTCACGCCGGTCGCCGGGACGGCGACGCTGGCGATCACGCCGACCGAGGCGTATGAGAATGACGGCTACGGCTTGA
>OLOX01000011.1_pt1 | contig 140750 bp, 118 predicted proteins | sample 1672091 | NCBI WGS metagenome assembly OLOX01 (sample SAMEA3136644, study PRJEB25190) | human gut metagenome | reverse complement strand
GGCGAGGATAGAGAGGTTCCTGTGAAAAGACTTACACAGGCTTCTTGACAAGCCCTTGCGCTGTGCGGCGCTGCCCCAAGGGACTTGCTTTTGGTGTCGGACGAACCAGGGATTGAGCGTCAAACGCCATTACGGTTCGGTTCTTCCTCACGTCCATGCATTCGGTCGAAAAAAACGGCCCCAATGGGGCCGTGTACTGCATGATAGGCTCGCGGCTAGTTGAATTTGAAAATCTTTTGCGCGATATGATAAGCCGCCAGGCCGAACTGTCGACCAGCTTCGGTGGGGATATTCGTTCCCCAGTTCAGCGCGGTGTTTTTGACTCGCTTGTAGAGCTCGGGGTTCTTTTGCTTGAGGTATTCCCAAATGGCAGCGCGATTCTCCTCGTTTTCGTCGGTCTTTTCCATGCGCAGGAAAATCGAACAGATGCACATCATCATGGAAAGGTAGTTGAGCATGTAGCGTTCGAGTTTCTTGGATTCGATTTCGGCATCGTTCATCGCGTCGATCATGATACGCGTCACGCGAAGCTGCTGGTCGCGGCGGGCATACATGATCTTTTCGTTCACGCTCTGATCTTCGCGGCCGATGAAGTAGCGATACATGTCTACATCGAGGTAGTACATGGTGCGCACACTCGGAAGAGGCTTAAACACGAAAATGTTGTCAACATAGAACGTGTGCTCGGGAAGCTTCAAGCCTAAATCTTGCAGGAGCTCGGTGCGATAAATCACCGAATGCATGAGAAGGTACTGCGACTGATGGAAATGCTTCGTATCATCCCAGCCGAATTCCTCGCCTACGGGGAAAACGTTTTTGTATCCCATGACGGTGCGCGTGCCTTCATGCACTTTTTCATAGACGTAATTGCCAATTACCATATCGGTCGGCTCTGCAAGCTCCATTTGGCGGCGCAGGTATGCCATAACTTCATGCATGGCGTCTTTGTCGAGCCAGTCGTCGGAGTCGACGACCTTGAAATAGCGGCCCTCAGCATTGGCGAGGCCGGTATTAACGGCCGAACCGTGACCGCCGTTGGGTTTATGGATCGCTCGGATAGTGTCAGGATATTTTTCCTGCCAAGCATCGGCGATTTCTGCCGTATTGTCTTTCGTAGAACCGTCGTCAACGATAAGAATCTCAATGTCGTTTTTGCCCTCGTCGCACGCGAGCAGTGATTCAATGCACTTGTCCATATATGCGGCGGAGTTGTAACAAGGAACGGCGAAAGAAATGGTTTTCATTTTCGAGCCCTTTCGAGGCCATGCATAGAAACGCATGCGACCTGGGAATAATTCATATCGACCGTGCAAAATGCGAATCACATGCGCTTTTTGCACCGGCGATACCTCAAACGCGCCTTATTATAGGGAATTGCCGTGCCGCCTCTTCCCTGCCGCCGTTCAGCCTATGAAATCACCAGATTGAGTGTTGATAAATCTCGGATGCTGGGCTCTGCGTTATTATTGGGGGCATGCTGATTCAAGAGAAAGGACGCTGCATGGCAACGTTTCTGAGCACTATGATCGACCGCGCTAAGGCCGACAAGAAGACCATCGTTTTGCCCGAGGGCAATGACGAGCGCATCCTGGAAGCTGCCGAGAAGGCGCTGGAGCAGGGTCTTGCAAACATCGTGATTGTCGGCAAACCTGAAGAGGTCGCTGAAAAGGGCTTCAATCTCGATGGCGCGACCATTATCGACAACACCAAAGGCGACCTTCGCAAAGAAATGGCCGAGGCGTTCTACGAGTTGCGCAAGAGCAAGGGCGTTACCCTCGAAGAAGCGGAAGCTCAAATGGATGATGTCATGTATTTTGGCACCATGCTGCTGAAGACTGGCCATGCAGATGGCTTGGTTGGTGGCGCTTGCCATGCAACCAAAGACGTGTTGCATCCCGCGCTGCGCATCATTAAAACCGCGCCTGGCAGCAAGCTCGTGAGCTCCTTCTTTGTTATGGAAGTTCCGAACTGCGAGTTTGGCGATGCCGGCACGTTTATGTTCAGCGACTGCGCGGTATGCATTCAGCCGAATGCGGAAGACCTTTCTGAAATCGCCGTTGCGACGGCAAAGAGCTACGAGAAACTTCTCGGGGCCGAAGCTCGTGTTGCTATGCTTTCGCATTCGAGCTACGGTTCGGTGAAAGACGACGATACGCAAAAGGTCGTCGAGGCGCTTGCCCTTGCTAAGCAGAAGGCTCCTGAGTTCGCTATTGACGGCGAGCTCCAGGCCGACGCCGCGCTCGTTCCGAGTGTTGCCGCAAGCAAGGCTCCCGACTCCCCTGTTGCCGGCAAGGCGAACGTCTTGGTCTTCCCCGACCTCGATGCTGCGAACATTGGCTACAAGCTCGTGCAGCGTCTGGCAAAGGCCGAGGCATACGGCCCCATTACTCAGGGCCTGGGTGCTCCGATGAACGACTTGTCTCGCGGCTGCTCTGCCGAGGACGTGCTGGGCGTTATTGCCATTACAGCCGTTCAGGCGCAGGAGGCTTAATCGCTCTTCGAGTTTTGCCTCTCTATGGAACACATTTCGGGCCGCCTTATGCGGCCCGTTTTTATTGCATTATGAACGAGAAAGGCCCCATGCTTTGCCTCCAATTGAACGTTCGTACTTGGACGCAGGGCATGGGGCCTTTGGTTGGTCGAACTCGTTATTTCTTGAGATCCGACACGATGCTCAATGTATCTTGGGCAATCATGAATTCCTCGTTGGTTGGAATCACGATGATTTTAACCGGGGAATCGTCACGGGAAATGAAGCGCTCTTTGCCGTGGTAATCGCGGCGGTTCTTCTCCTGGTCAAGGATAATTCCCAGCGGCTGCAGACCTGCGAACACGATGCGTCGCATGCGGTCGCAGTTTTCGCCGACGCCCGCGGTAAGCACGATAGCATCGCAGCCGGCCATTTCAACGAGATATTGACCGAGGTATTTACGAATGGAGTGCGCGTACATCTCGTAGGCGAGCACTGCACGCTCATTGCCTTCTTCGGCGCCCTTGCGCACGTCACGCATATCGTTGCTGATGCCAGAAACGCCCAACAGGCCCGATTTCTTATTCATGAGCTCATTGATTTGAGGTGGCGTAAGGTCTTCGGCTTCTTCCAAAAACGGAATGATGGCCGGGTCGATGGCGCCACAACGCGTGCCCATCATAAGGCCGTCGAGCGGAGTGAATCCCATAGACGTGTCAACGGCGATGCCGTGGTCGACAGCAGAAATCGAGCAACCGTTGCCCAGGTGGCATGTGATGATCTTCAAATCTTCGATTGGCTGCCCCATGAGGGCTGCGCAGCGTTGCGCGATATAGCGATGCGACGTTCCATGCGCGCCGTATTTGCGAATCTGATGCTTCTCGCACAGTTCGTATGGCAGCGGATACATGTACGCCGAAGGCGGGAGCGACTGGAAGAACGACGTGTCGAAAACGGCCACCTGCGGCATGTTGGGAGCCATTCTCTCGCATACGTTGATGCATTTGAGCGCGGGCGGGTTGTGAAGCGGCGCCAATGTGCAGAGGCTTTCGATTTTCTTGATGACATCGGGCGTGATGAGCACCGAGGAGTCGAAATAATTGCCACCATGCACGATGCGATGCCCGATGGCGTCGATTTCATTAATGGAATGAATGGTCGAACGCTCGCTGTGGCACAGCGCATCGAACACGACGGCCAGGGCCTCTTCGTGGTCGGCCATGTATTGAGCAAAGATGCGTTCGTCTTTGTCGGCGCCGTGCTTGATATAGGAATCTTTGCTTCCGACGCGCTCGCACAGGCCCTTGGCGAGCATTTTATTGTTTTCAGTGTCGATGAGCTGGTATTTCAATGAAGAAGAACCAGCATTGATGACGAGAATTTTCACAAAGTTCCCCCGTGTCGAACGATTTTAGAGAGCAGGCGATCCAGAGTTCATCGGGGCGCCGCCCAAAACGTGCACATGGATGTGATGAACCGATTGCTGGGCGTCGTCGCCGGTGTTGACGATGACGCGATAGCCGGTTTTATTGATGCCCTTGATTTCCGCGACCTTTTTCACGGTGTTGAAAAGATGGCCCATAAGGTCGTCTGGCAAACCGTCGCCAATGTTGGCGAAATGCTGTTTAGGGATGATGAGCGTATGCACGGGCATTTGGGGTTCAAGGTCGTCGAACGCAATAACCTTGTCGTCCTCGTATACTACGCTGGCAGGAATTTCGCCAGCGGCAATTTTGCAGAATACGCAGTCGGTCATATGCCATGCTGCCTTTCTCGCGCAATGCGCGCATTGAGAGAGTTTTATGCACTTTAGTGTAATGCAAATGCTAAGAATACTACGAAAGAGTGCTGTCAGTGGTCGCATCGTCGGCGGGAGCGTCGAGCTGGCCCATAAGCACATCGACTTTTTGTTGGGCGTTCGCGAGTCGGGCCTGCAGATCGGCAAGCAGCGCGACGCCTCGTTCGTAGGCTTTTAGGCTCTCCTCGAGTTCGAGAGAGTTGCTCTCAAGCGTGGTGACCGTGGCATCGAGCTCCGCCATGGCTTCGCGAAAAGTCAGGTCGCTCACCTTTTTCGGCTCGGTTGCGGTGGTGGTGTCGGTCATGAGTCGCTCCTTTCAGAAGCGCGAATGGAATCGACGGTTGCGCAGATGCTGCCGTCGGCAACGGTTACTTCAAAGGTATCGCCGGGTGAAAGCGCCGAGGCGTGCTTCACGATGCGCCCTTCCCCATCGCGTGCTATTGCATAGCCGCGGGAAAGCGTTGCAAGTGGCGATAAATCGTGGAGACGCCCTGCCTTCAATGCTACTTCGTGCTGCGCCGAGGTGAGGAGTTTCGAGGAAACTTCACGAAGCCTGTCGCATTGCGCAGAAAGGCGCAGCGTATCTCGATCGAGCGAAGCGGTGGAGCTGCGAAGCCTCGAAGAGTAGTTTTCGAGCTTTGCGGAAGCGCGATCGAAGATAGCTGGCTTTACGGAAAGCCGCGAGGCATATGCCGCAAGGCGGGTTTTGTCTCGCTCGATATTGGCCGGAAGAGCTCGAGAGAGCCTGTCGTGCGCTATGTCGAGCGAGACAAGGTCGCTTGCGAACATCGACCGAGGGTCTTTGAATATGGGTCGCGTGGCGTATCGGTCGAGCGAAAGCGTTGCATGCTGGATTCGCTGCTGCTGACGCTGCGCGATATGCTCCCCCATTGATCGCAGCTGGGCTGCGAGTTGCGACGTTTGCACGGTGACCGCTTCGGCGGCGCCGGTAGGCGTAGAAGCGCGCAAGTCTCCAACTAAGTCGGCGATCGTGGTGTCGGGTTCGTGCCCGATGCCCGTTACGACGGGAATGGGGCATTTCACAATGGCGCGGGCGAGCTGTTCGTCGTTGAAGGGCATGAGATCTTCGTAGCTTCCGCCACCGCGTACGAGCAATATGACTTCGACGCGAGCTCGAAAGCACGCGCGCATGCCTTCGACGATGTATTCAGGTGCACGCGCGCCTTCGACCGGAACGCCTGCAACATAGATATGCGCGAGGGGAAACCTGCGGCGCGTTGTGCGCAAAACATCATGGATGGCATCGCCGCGTGGCGAGGTCACTACGCCGATTTTCATGGGATACGCGGGCACGGGAACTTTTCGTTCGGGTGCCATGAGACCTTCTGCTTCAAGCTTGCGCTGGAGTATGGCGACCTGCTGGCGCAGCATGCCCTCGCCCGCCACGGAAATGGCGAACACCTGGAAGTGCATGCGCCCTTTTTTCGGGTAGAGCGAAAATCGACCGACGAGTTCTACCATCATGCCCACTTCGAGCGTGATGCCGCATTTCTCGAATCGATCGTGCCACATCTGGCAGGGCAGCGTGCCGGTCTCGTCTTTCAACGTGAAGTATGCGTTGGCATACCCCGGTTTCACATTGACTTCCGAGACCTCGCCGAGCACGCGAAGCTTCAGCTTCTCAAGCGAGCCCTTGGCAACATCAAGCGCCTCGGAGATGCTCAAGGGCTTTTTCTCGTCATCGCCCTGTTGTTGTTCGACTTGCGAAGCGAGCATGGGCGATTAGTCTTCCGAACGCGTCGAAAGCACCATGTAAATGAGCTGCAGAAGCGAAGTGAGCGCGGCAGCAACATACGTAAGAGCGCAGGCACGAAGCACGTTGGAGGCGCCCGCGAGTTCGGCACCGTTCATGCCAGAGGCTTTCAGATACGTGAGGCCACGGCGCGATGCGTCAAACTCAACGGGCAGAGTGACGAGCTGGAACAGCAGCGTGGCTGCGAACATGATGATGGCAAGCTTGATGAATGCGCCGCCGGCGGCACCTGCGAACAGGCCAATCATAAAGATGATAATCCATGCGTTTGAGCACAGGTTTACGACGGGAACAAGCGCGCTGCGGAACTTCATCATGCCGTATCCCTCGGCATGCTGGGTCGCATGGCCCATTTCGTGTACGGCGGTTGCAACTGCAGTGATGGAGGTGGTGTGGTAAGCATCGGGGTCAAGCGTGACCGAGTTGCTGCGTGGGTCGAAGAAGTCTTGGCTGGGACCGCCGGAAAGCACGCCAACGTTGGAGATGCCCTTATCGATGCTCATTTTGCGTGCCATCTGAGCACCCGTGATATTGAACGAGCAGGGGATCTTTTGGTATTTGTGCAGCATTGTGGTGACGTACCACTGGGCACCGCCGCCGATGGCGAGCGTGAGCACCATAACGGCGATATACAGGCCCATATCGTTTCCGACCATAGACATATGCATCAATCCTTTGCGGTATGCGCCTCACGGGCGCTGCGTATGCCGAGACTCGGCATTGAGTTATTGGACAGTTTAGCGAACGGAAGTTTGCCCTAGGCTTGTTGTGAAGCGTTCGTTACTTTCAACACGCCGCCTTCAATTGTGAGGGCCATCTCCCCATTCATGAGCGCGAGCAAATCGTTGCCGACGAGCGTGCGCCTCCATCCCTTGAGCACGTCGGTTTGGTCATAGTGGCCGCGTGCGATTTTGGTGAGATCGTCATGGGACGCCAGCACGCCGAATGCGACGCCGTTTTCCTTTGCGCGAAGCTTTACGAGCGACGAAAGCAGGTCAACTTGCGCGTCGACGTTCGCTTCGCTCTTCGGTGGTTTCGGCAGTTCAGGCCATGATTCTTTGGGTGCGTCGAGGCCGGCGATGCATGCGCGCAATACAGAGCGGGCGTCATCCATCTTTAGGGCACCTCGGATGCCGCGAACCATGAAAAGGTCGTCGAGCGTGCGCGGTTCTCGTTTGCATGCTTCGACAATTTGTTCATCGGAGCAGATCCATTTACGCGGGATATCGCGTTTCATCGCGGTGGTTTCGCGCCAAGCTGCGATTTCGCGCGCGGCGGAAAGCTGTCTGCGGGAGAGCTGGTTTACGCGCCGAAGGCGGCGCCAGCGTTCGTTGGGGTCTTCAATGTATTTCTCGGGATTGGAAAGTTCGGCGAAATCGTTGTCGAGCCAATGGAGGCGGCCGAGCCTTTCGAGTTCAGCGGTCATGGAGCGATACATCTTGGGCAGGTACACGACGTCGTCGAGCGCATATTCGATTTGCGAATCAGCGAGCGGACGGCGGCTCCAATCGGTGAACGAATCGGCTTTCTTCAGTTTTACGCCACACTCGCTCATGACGAGCGCTCCGTAGCCAACCTGCAGCGTGCCGCCGAGCAGCGACGCGGCGATTTGCGTGTCGAAAATCGGCTCAGGAAGCACGCCGAGCTCGTGGTGGATGATTTCGAGGTCTTGCGATGCGGCATGGAACAGCTTCACGATTTTTTTGTTCGTGAAAAGCTCTTTGAGAGGCTCGAGGCTGTCAAAGGCGAAAGGGTCAATGGCGACGCTTTCCTTCTCGGTGCCCATTTGAATGAGGCAGAGCTTGGGCCAGTATGTTTTCTCGCGGAGGAATTCGGTGTCGACCGCGAGCACTTCGCTGACGCGGGCGCGGTCGATGAATTGTTCCAACTGCTTGCGAGTAGTGATGTACAACGGTTTTCCTTTAGTTGCGTATGTTCCGATTTGTATGTAGTACCATCTTAACGGTAGAGAGGGGGAATGCGCGATGAAAGCACTTATCATCAATAATCTCGCATCTGGATACCGAGATGGGTCCATTTACGATTTTGTGCGTTCATTTACGGAGGATGGCGACGAGGTGTGCATGCGGTCAACCGATGGCACCACGTCAATCGACGGCTTGCTTGACGATGCGAGCGATTTCGATGTGGTCGTTGCTTCGGGCGGCGATGGAACGGTGACTTCGGTCGCGTATGCGCTTGCGAATACTGGTGTGCCGCTTTTGCCCTACCCTGCTGGTACGGCGAATTTGCTTTCCCTCAACTTGGCTCAGCCGAACGAGCCGCACGCGTTGGCGAAGCTCGCTCGACGTTGCGAGACGCTTGATTTCGATGTCGCCGAAATCGAAGCCGAAGGCGAAAAGCACGGCTTCATGATCATGGCGGGTGCGGGCTACGATGCGACGATTATGGAAAGCGCGGCTCCGAACAAGAAATTCTTCGGTACCGTCGCGTATTTCTTGGCCGCGGGTAGCAATATTGTTCCTCAGCGATCGAAAATCGCGGTAACCATCGATGGCGAACGCCATGAAACCGAAGGCTTGGGCGTGCTCGTCATTAATTTCTCGAAGATTCAGTTCGATATCTCGTTCACGCATACGAATCAGCCGCGTGACGGCATGCTTGACGTGATTGTCATGAAGGCCAAAAACGCTTTCGAGCTTTTGCCCGCCGTCTTCGCTGCGATGCTCGATCGAGACGGGGATTTCCCAGAGCGTGGCGACTCTCTTGAGATTTACCAGGGCAAAGAGGTTCGCGTTGAGGCGGACCCTGCGTTCGAGATTCAATACGACGGCGAAGTTCCGAAAAGCAAGACGCCGTTTGTCGCGCGCATTTTGCCGAAGGCGGTTCGCGTTGTGATCTCCGACGAGGGCAAAGCCTTGTTTGAGTAACATCCGTGCTTGAACCTGTTACATGCTCGTAGCATTTAACAGGTGATGAGCCTGGTGAATGTGCTGAATTCGAATGAAGCGATCTAGTTGGGCGCGGCTGTGCTTACTGGGTCGCTTTTTTGTTTCCAGATTTGGCTCTCTTGAAAAACCTGCTAAACGCTACGAGCATTGAGCAGGTGAGGTCGTTTTTTTTGGTTGCGCCACTGCGTGTTAAACGACAGCGGCGCGCCCACGAATCGCTTCAGTGGACGCACCGCTGTGACATTTTGGCTGATGCTGACCTGTTAAACGCTACGAGCATTTAACAGATTGTATAACAAGGTTAATTCATGCGGATGCCGACATACTGAGCGGTGCTCGGAAGGCCGGAAATGTTGTACACGCCGTCAAGGTCGCATACAGAAATGCGCCAGCTATGCGTGCCGCTTTCGGTTTCGATGGTGCCCTCGCGGTAGGTGTTGCCGATTTCGTCAACACCTTCGGCGGTAATGGTTACATTGCCGTTGTCGGCCCAGCCTTCGCTTTGCCATGCGTGCTGTACCGCATCTTGCGCATTTTCGGCGGCAAGGTCGCAATAGCGCACTTTCATCTCGGTGCCGTTGGTGCGCGAAACCGTAAACCGCCATGAACCTACCAAGTATTTCGACGCAGTTACCGCATCCATGTTTGAAACGCCCTTAGCGTAAACGAGCGCGGCATCGGCGAGCGTTACGTCGCTTGGGATCTTCATGACATCGACGCCCTCTTCGCCTTCGCCAAGCATGTTGTACGTCTGGTATCCGGCGTCAGCGAAAGTTTGTACGATAGTCGCATCGTCGAGGGGGATATAGTTTTCCATGATGGGTAAATCGTACGACACTCCGCGGTTGATATTCGTTTCGACAGTGGCGGCGTCGCGCTGTGCGCCATGAAGTATGCCGTCGATTGCGCCGAAAGCGTAACGGCCGCCGATGATGGCCGCGATAAGGGCGAAAACGAGCGAGACGATAAGCACGGGCTTTGGTGGGTCGAACGGCCGTGCGAGAGATGAGCTGTCGATGGTGCGAACGGGTCCCTTGTCGATTTGTTTTTGTTTAGAGAACGGTAGTTTCGTGAAATTCATAGCAATCCTGTTCTTGGTTGCAAAAAACTCCGTCATTATATCACTCACGCGAAGGCGGCGAACCAGCCGTCTCGTTTGTCTAAGGGGGAGTAGTTGGCACCCGCGATTCTTCGCGAGGTGCGGCACGTCAACAGACCCGGTATTTCACCTGGCGTGTCTTAAATAACAAGACTCTTGGCGCTACTGCAAGCACGTTATGGCTTGGGCGCTTAGGGGTCGTGTTCCTTTTTGCGTTCCAGCCGAAAGGAGCACCATGGATTTATCGATTTTCACCACACCGGAAGCATGGATTTCGCTGGTCACGCTCATTTTCTTGGAGATTGTTCTCGGCGTTGACAACATTGTTTTCATCTCAATTACCTCAAGCAGGCTTCCTGCCGAAAAGCAGCACATCGGTCGCAAGCTCGGTCTTCTGGGTGCCATGATTTCGCGCTGTATCTTCTTGTGTTTCGCAAGTTATCTCGTGCATATGACCAAGCCGCTGTTCTCACTCGACCTCGGTTTCTGGGCTCATGGCTTCTGCGTGCGCGATTTCGTGTTACTGCTCGGCGGCGCCTATCTTATCTACAAGGGCATCGATGAGCTTCGTGACGTATTGGCGCTTACCGAAGAGAAGGCCGAGCATTCTGAAGAGCATAAATCGCTTCGCCAGATTGGCCTTGCGCAAGCCATTGCAACCATCATGGTGATGGACGTCGTGTTCTCCATCGACTCTGTTATTACCGCGGTAGGCCTTGCCGATCACCTCATTATCATGATCATGGCCGTTATGATCGCCATTGTGGTGATGATGGTGTTCATCGATCCTATTTCCGACTTTATTAACAAGCATGCGGAAATGAAGATTCTGGCGCTTGTCTTCATCTCGGTCATCGGCGTTTTGCTCGTGCTCGATAGCCTTGGAATCAACTCCGGCATCGAAGTGCTCGATATGCACATGGAGAAGCTCATGGTGTACTTCGCCATGGTGTTTGCCGTTGTACTCGAGCTTATTCAGATGCGCCATTCCACCAATCTTGAGATGTGGAATCGCGAGCGCTGGCAGAACATGACCGGCGATGCCGTTAAGGCGGAATTGCTTTCCAGCGAGGGCCGCGAATCTGGCGACAGCGAGGGCGAAAAGGTCGAAAAGTAGGCCAATACTCAACGTGCATGACAAATGATGACGTTGTGAACTGGGGTTTCCTAAGGCTGCATGATAGCCGTCTTACAGGGTGCGGGGGTATTCTGCAAAGCGTCAACAGGCAATGCAGACATGCAACCGCACCTATAAGGAGATATGCGTTATGAAAATTCTTGGTCTTGGCGTTCCCGAACTGCTCATCATTCTTGCTGTGGCCCTTTTGATCTTCGGTCCGAAGCACCTTCCGAAACTCGGTCGTTCTCTCGGCCGCACGATTCACAACTTCCGTGAGGGTCTTGGCAACGACAAGGATGTTGTGAAGGAAGCTGAGGAAGAAGAGGCTCCGAAGCGCAAGAAGAAGGCGGCCGCGAAAAAGCTCGAGGCTCCTGCGGATGAGGCTCCCGCGAAAGAAGCTAAGGCTGAAGAGCCTGCCACTGATGTCGCAGAGACGGTCGCTTCCGATCCCGCAAACGCCCAGTAGTTAATAACCCCTCCCTTTCCAATACGAAGCAGCCGTCACAACCTTCCCTCCCTTCGCTTGACGGCTTGCATGAAGAAAGCGGCTCCCCTGATGCGGGAGCCGCTTTCGTTTTCATTTGAAATATTGCGGGAATGGGCTCAACGTCGTATCTATATGTCGAAACGATATAGGTCGTATTGGTCCATGATCGCGATGAGCTTGTTGGCGTAGCTGCTGTCGGTTGCCCAGCCCGCGTCTTGGAGCCCCTGAGCCATGAGCGTCGACGAGCGTTCTGCTATGGCTTGCTGTATAAGAGCGTTATCGGCGTACGTCGAAGCTTGCAGGAACACGGCGGAGCGAAACTTGATGCAAGCCTTGTCGCTTTCGAATTCGATGAACGCATCGTTGATTTGAACGTATTGTCCGTCGTATTCTTCGTTGGTGTCCCAATTCGTGGGCCCCACTACCCCATCGCATTCTGCAAAGGAGTTTGCCCATTTCATGCCGAAGAGATTGTGGTCTTCTTTGGCGAGCCGTGACAAATCTCCCTGATAGGAGCTTTCGGCGATGATTTGGGCGATCGTGCAGCCGGCGGGGTGGCCGTAATGCGCCTGCATTGACCGTGCCTCCGAAACCATGTCTTCCGTGATATAGCTTGGCAGGCCGTCGAGATCGGCTTGAATTCGAGCTTCGGTGGTTACGGCGGTTCCGATGGCGCCAACGGCCAACACGAGGGCGGCGACGAAGGCGAGCATGACGCGCTTAGAGAAATGGCCGACGAGCGTTCCTGCGGCGCTTATTGCGTCATGTACCGAGGTGAGCACGGTGCGCTTTTGCTTGGTTGTTCGTTTTCTGACCGCTTTCTTTCTTGCCGAAGCTTTGCCTTGTGCGCTTCGATTTGCCGAAATCGTTTTCGATTTTGCACGGGCCGTGCTGCTGGCTGCCGTCTTTTTCCTGTTCGCGGGAGACGCTGACTTTGATTTGGCTTGGCTTTGCGTACTCGATGACATTTTCTTCGATGAAGGTGCGGCTTGGGCTGCCGATGTTCGAGCGCTGCGTGCTTTTGGCGTTGCGCTTCGCGCGTTTCGCTGAGCCCGCGATGAAGAGGACGCCTTCGTCGCGGGCTTCTTTTTCGCCCTGTTTGTTGCTGTTCGCTGCGTCATCGGCGGTTTGTACCTCTCGTTTTGCTTCCCCGAGCGCGTGTCCCATTTGACGCAGGTCTTCCGTCAGGGGCAATTGCGGGCCGGTCGGGCGTGAAAGGCACGGGGCGGCCATCGCCCGCAACGGGTGCCGAGGGGTTTTTCGGCGGCGTGGGAATATTGAGCTTCACCTTTGGCTTGCGAGTGACGCGCGCGCCTCCGACATAGGTGTTCGTTGCTTTCGGCTTTCCCTTTGCAGGAGCGCTCGGCGCCTCCTTGCCTGCTGTTTCTCGTTTTTGACGTGTGCCTACGGTGTTTGTTCCGCGTTCGTTCGATGCGCTCGCTTTGCCGGAACGCGTCGCTGCAGGGTTTGCTGGATTTTTCCTGGTGGCGTTGTTGGGAGCGTCAAGCGGCAGTCCCGCCGAATCGATTGGTTTGAGGCTGAAAAGGAATTCCCATATGGCTTCCATGAGATTCTCCGGTTGCTCGCTTTCGAAATGCTTCATGGGAACCTGGAGCTTTTTCGTTTGGGCGACATAGCGGGCGCTTTCACGTCGAAGCGGCGTCATCGTGCTGTCAGGCACGGAGATGGGCTCGACAGCGAGTTTGCCGCCGACAACCGTGATGACTTTCACGCCGACTTCGTTGGCCCATGCACGAATTTTTGAGCGTAGGAACATGTTTTCGCACGCTTCGGGCATATCGGGGTGCGCTGTGCGCGTGGCTTCGCGCAAGTCGTCGACAGCGCCAAGCGTATCGGCGCAGGCCAAGCGCCTGTAGAGCAAAACGCGCTCGTCGGTATCGGGGATGTATTCTTCCGCGACGTAGGCATGCACGGGAATGTTCACCGTGATGTCGGAAAGGGCTGGCGGCAAGGAATCTGCTGCGCCTTCGCCCGCGCGCGCCGCATCGACGGCGCTTGAAATCATTTGCGCGAACAAATCGAAGCCGACGGCCGACATATTTCCACTTTGCTCTGCGCCAAGAAGGTCGCCCGCCCCTCGAATCTCAAGGTCCCTCATGGCAACGCGCATGCCGCTGCCGAGGTCGGTATGCTCGTTAATCGCTTCGAGGCGTTGCTGCGCTTCTTCGGTGAGGCTTACGTGCTCGGGGAACATGAAGTAGGCGTACGCCTGCTTGCTCGAACGTCCCACTCGGCCTTTAAGCTGGTACATCTGCGCGAGGCCGAGGCGCTGCGAGTCTTCGATGATGAGTGTGTTGGTGTGGGGATTGTCGATGCCGCTCTCGATAATCGTGGTGGCAACGAGCACATCAATCTCGCCCGCGCTGAAATCTTCCATCACGCGTTCGAGCTCTTCTTTGCCCATTTGGCCGTGCGCCACGCCGATGCGCGCTTCGCCAGCGGCTTCTTGCACGCGACGGACGGCTTCTTCGATGGTGCGCACGCGATTGCTTACGTAATACACCTGTCCTCCGCGATGCAGCTCACGGCGAATGGCGTCGCTTACGACATCGACGTCCCATTCGCCCACGTGCACTTCGACGGGGCGTCTGTTGCCCGGCGGCGTAAGGATGAGGCTCATGTCGCGCACGCCTGAAAGACTCATTTGCATGGTGCGCGGAATGGGCGTTGCCGAAAGCGTGAGCACGTCGATTTGTTCGCGCAGGTTCTTGAGCTGTTCTTTGTGCTGTACGCCGAATCGCTGCTCTTCGTCGATGATGACAAGGCCCAGGTCGTGTGGGTTCACGTCGCGTGAAAGCAGTCGGTGCGTGCCGATGAGCACCTGCACGGTCCCCTTCTCGAATCCTTCAAGCGCTGCCTTCATTTCTGCTGGCGAACGGAAGCGCGAAAGCACCTCAACGGTCACGCCGAATTCATCGAAACGGTCTTTGAACGTTTGGTAGTGCTGCTGCGCCAGAATGGTCGTTGGGCACAGTACCATGACCTGCTTGTTGTCTTGCGTTGCCTTGAAGGCCGCTCGCAGTGCGACTTCGGTTTTGCCAAACCCAACGTCGCCGCACACAAGGCGATCCATGGGTTTGGGTGACTGCATGTCGGTTTTCACTTCGGCGATGGCGGAAAGCTGATCTGCGGTTTCCGTATAGGGGAACGACTCTTCCATCTCGCGTTGCCACGGCGTGTCGGGCGAATAGCGGAAGCCCTGCGCGCTCGCTCGGCGCGTGTATACGTCGACGAGATCGAATGCGAGTTTCTTTGCAGCTTTTTTCGCTTTGTTCAGTTGACGCGACCAGTCGCTCGTATTCAAGCGTGTGAGACGAGGGCTTGCGCCTTCGGGCCCTACGTAGCGCGTCACGCGGTCGAGCTGTTCGACCGGCACATAGAGGGCATCGCCTTCCGCGTACTGCAAAAGCAGATAGTCGCGCACGACACCCGATACCTCTTGGCGTACGATTTCTTTGAACAGCGCCACGCCGTGCACCGCATGAACGACGTAGTCGCCCGGTTTGAACGGGAACGTGACTTCGGTTATATCGACATGGCGGCGATTGCGCACGCTTGAGCCACGACCTTGCGTGTCGTGGATTGAAATCATGCCGATTTTTGCCGCAGGAATGACCATGCCCAAGGGGATATCCACGTCGACGATGTTCACGACGCCTTTTTTCAGGGCACGAACATTGCGATGCCACCAGGGGTGGTCGCTAAGCGATTTCGCGCGTTTGGCCTGCGCGGGCGTGAGCGCAGGCTCGGCGTCGTCGCTTTCGTCGGGAGCCGAGTCGAGAATTTCATGCATGGGCAGTGAATTGTCGACGCAGAAGAGCTTCATGTCCTCGCGTGCGCGGAAATTCGGCACCGAAAAAACCACCGTGTAATGTTGCTCTACGAGCGTTCGCAGGCGCGCGAGGAGTTTTTCCGAATCGCCTGCCACCTCGGTGCGCTTTACGGGGAACTCGGCATCGAGCACGCCCCGCACGCGCATGATGGACGCGAGCGTGAAGCGCTGGTTGCTTCCGAAATCGAGCTTGGGAGCTGGCAGATAGAGCCCGTCAACGGGAATATGGCTGCCTGCGGCGCGCGATGAGGCGTCGCCGAAAGCGCGCAGGGCGTCGTCGATAATGCTGCGCGGCTCATCGAGCACGGTAAGCACGGTGCTCGATGCGTAGTCGGCAAGAATTTCGAGGTTGTCATACATGAGCGGCAAGGCTGCATCGACGCCGTCGTGGTCGTTGCCAGAGTCGATCCATTCGAAAATCTCGCGCCATACAGGGTCGGTTTCTGCTTTTTTAGCCGCAGCTTTCGAGGCCTTGTAGAGCGCAGCTCCGCTCAAGCAGTATTCGCGCACGGGGAAAACGCGCGCTTCGTCGAGCGATGTGATCGTTTGGCCGGTGGAGGGCACGATTCGGCGTATCTCGTCGATTTCGTCGCCGAAAAAGTCGAGACGTACGGGAAAACCCGTATCGCCTGGAAAAACGTCGATAACGCCGCCGCGCACGCAAAACGTGCCGGGGCCTTCGATGGCGTCGCCGGTATTTTCGAAGCCACGAGAGACGAGCGCTCGCTCAACTTCCTCGAACGTGAGCACTTCGCCCGTGGCGGCATCGACGGGTTCTGTATCGCGATTGAAAATGACGGGGGCGAAAACACGTTCTTCATGGGGCGGCAATGCGCGAATGAGCGCAGCTCCGCTCGCGACGACGATTTTTTCCTCGCCGCGTTGAAGGGCCCAGCCAGCTGCCGTTCGGCGCGCGACCTCACGTGCGTCGGGGCGCTTCGGCGCAAAGGGGTAATCGCTTCGCGCGGGAAAATGCAGCACGGTTTCGTCGCCTACGTACGACGCGAGCGAGCGCGCGAAGTTCGAAGCGGCGTCTTCGCCGGGCACGATGACCAACATGGGTTGCGGCGTGTCGGCGAAACGAGCCGCAACGGCGAATGCGCGCGCTGATGAAGCGATGCCGAGTGCCGCGTCGCTGCCTGCGTCGAGTTTGCTGTAAACCGCCGAAAGCGCTTCGCTTTCGCGGAGGGCTCTCGTAAGCGCGTCAATGAGCATGCTGCCGCCTTATCGTTAATGAGTATAGTTTGTGTTCTATACGTCTTGCCAAACACCAAAAGCCGCATTGCGCGGCCGAATGGGTTGAGTATAACAAAGCAGAATGGAAGCTCGATGTGTCGCGCATTTGTTTGGTGTGGTGCCGAATTTGCTCGATGTGGCACAAATGTGCGGTTGTGAACACCCTTGTGAAGGGGCGTAGTTTACGTCAACTGTAAAATACCAGGTCAACGGTTAATCTCTTTCAGTACTGTCTTAAGCATCACTTGATTCTGGAAAGAATATCGTTCACAACCGCAAATCAGTGCCAAAAAGGGACGAATTTGTGCCAAAAAAGAAGCTGCTGCAACATATACACCCTGTTATTCGTGTTAGAGGCGTCGACGAATAACCGTGGCGATCGCATGACAGGTAAGGAATCGAATGAGTATCGACAATGAAGAGAGAAAGAAACGGTGCGCTGAAGCGATGCGCGTGCATGGCGATGCAGTGTATCGCTTAGCTTTCGCGCGCTGCCGAAATACGCCCGACGCTGAGGATATCTTTCAGACAACGTTCCTTAGATTCTATGCTTCACCTATTCCGTTTGGCAATCCCGAACACGAAAAAGCGTGGCTGTTGCGTGTATGCATCAATGCGTGCAAAGATCTTCAAAAGAGCGCATGGCGCACGAAAGTATCTGCAATGCCCGATGAGTTCGATGCTCCCGACACGAGCGCGCGAAAAGAGACAACACCGCAAGAAGAAGCGCTCGATGAAGCAATGCAAGAGTTGTCGCCTGAACAGCGCACAGTGGTTCATTTGCATTATTTCGAGGGCTTTTCGACTGGGGAGATAGCGCAAATGCTCGGTATGCGTTCGGCGACGGTGCGCAGCCATCTGCATAGAGCACGTATCGCCATGAGGAATGCCCTCGAAGATGCAGGTTTTCCGCAGACAAACGGACGAATAGGAGCTCCGGTTGAAGCGCAGAAAGTTTCATCACCCGAAAGACGTTCTTCGAATACGGCTTCTGACTTTTTTCGCGAATCCGCTCATTTCAACACCGACTCCCTTCTCGAAGGAGGAAGCAATGAACGATGATAACGACCTGCGTGCTCTTTATCTCGCATCGCAGAAAGATGTGCATGCCCCCGAACAATTGAAGGAACGCACACTTGAGCTGCTTGACGACAACGATGCAGCCTTGGCCTCTGCCGCGCTTGAGCCCGCTGCGTCCGCTCGGAAACAACGTTTCATGGGGCTTGGGCGTAAGCCGTTCTACGGCATTGCCGCGTGCCTGGCGCTTGCGGCTTTGGGTTTTGGAGCAGCGCAGGCAATGATGCATACGAATGAGGGCGCCGCCGATGTGGGTGCGCTCGAGACGGCCAACCTTGATTTCACGGTTAAAGCCTATGCCGCCGGTACGCAATCGCCGCTTGCTGCGGGCGATAACGGGATAATCGTGTTTGGACATACGAGCGATCTGTCGCAAAACTCGCCAGAATGGGACGATAACGGCACCTACACGGGATGCCTGTTTAAGGTGGAAGCCGAGGGCGTAAAAACCGTGCAGGCGCATATTTCGAAAGGCATGCTGTATCGCTACGATACGCAAAATGTGAGCTATGCGAGTAATTCTGAGTTGTTGTACGAAGCGCTCACGTGGAAGCCGCTGAAGCGAGGGATTGGCGAGCATCTGAGCGCGTATGACGAAGTGGCGGTAGGTATTGCGAATGATGGGCTAAGCAAAGACGACCCGAACAAAACCTATCAGGTTCAAACGTCCAAGCGCTTGGGGCAAACCGCCGAGCTCAACTACGACGAAGGCGATGAGGGTGCTTACTTTGGATTATGGACCGATGAGGTGGGCGACTCTGATGCGTCCGATGATTCCATGCGCGACCAATTCGGAACAATTGCGAATGCGTTTGAAGGCGCCGAACTCACGGTGACGGTCACTTTCGAAGACGGGCGCACATCTACTCAGGTTATCGAGCTTCATGCCGGCAACTTCCTGGCCGATTGGAACGATGGCAGCGGTGAAGACTTGGGGGCTCTGGCGATACAACCCACGCTTCTTGAAGATGGCGCAGATGTGCCCGATAGCGCTCTTGTGTTGCGAACCGTGTACGGCGAGGTGGCGTCATCGACCAGCGAGGCCTTCCCCTATGCGAATGAGCCCATCAATGAATACGCAAACACCACCGACGAACCTATGAAGTTGCCCAATGATGGCACGGGAGACTTCCTGGAAGATGGCGTGCAAGTCGAAATCGGCAAAGACGGCGAAGTTCTGAGTACCTACGCGAGTGCTGCAACAGACGAATCTTCCGAAACGATGTTGGACTCAAAGAGCGAACAGACTCCGAGTTTGACGGTGAACGGAATTTCAACGGAGCTTGTTGATTGCCTGCCAGAAAGCACGCCTGTCGAAAAAACCGAGATTGCACGCATGGCTCCCCTGGATTATTGGAACAGGATTATTGAGCAGCGCTGCGGATTCACTATCGGTTCGGATTGGAAAGCAAGCGATGGGGCAAGCATCATCCATGTGAATTATTCCTTGACCAATGGCTCCGACGAGCGCAAGCTCTTTAGGGTGCCCTCTATGCAGTCGCTTGGCCGAATTGATGGCAGTGCGACCTTCTATAGCGCAGGAAACTCCGCAGCGCCCTTGATGTTCGTTGGCGCAAAGAACGACGGTTCTACGTGCGGCTGGTACGATAACGATGTGGCGACGCTTGAGCCTGGTGAATCGATGAAGGTCGATTGCTATTACGAAGTGAGCAATTCGCTTTTAAGCCGAAACGACCTTGCAATCGCGTTTGGCGCAAATGATATTCCGAATATCGCGGTAAGAATTTCTCTCGCCTAAACGAACGTGGGGGCAGGTGATCGTCTCCTGCCCCACTCTAAGATATAAATGCCAGCGATATAGATTTAAGCGCACGGAGCATATGGCTACTTGCGCTTAACCATATCCAAGAATAGCTGGTGAATGGAATTGTCGGCATCGAGCTCTGGATGGAATGAAAGCGCAAGCTGGTTGTCCTGGCGAACTGCGACGATATCGCCGTTCACGCGAGCAAGCACTTCGACGCCTTCGCCCACTTCTTCGACCAGGGGGCCGCGAATAAACGTCATGGGAACCGCGCCGAGCCCCTTGAATTCCTCGATAGCGCGGAAGCTGCCCAACTGGCGACCGTATGCGTTGCGACGAACCTTGATGTTCATGGTGGCGAAATAGGGCGGCGCAGCTGGATCGGGCGTGTCGCCGGTTACGCGCAGGGTGGAGCCAGCGACCGATTCTGCGAACGTCGAAAGAGATTTGGCGCCCGTGCCCTTGCCCTGGGATACTTCGTTCGCAAGCAGAATCATGCCAGCGCAGGTTGCAAGCACCGGAATGCCTCTGGCAATTCGCGCCTGCAGGCCGTCGAACATGCCAAGTTCGCGAAGCAGCTTGCCTTGCACGGTCGATTCTCCGCCGGGAAGCACGATGCCATCGAATTGCTGGTTTAAGTCGCTCGCCTGGCGAAGTTCGACGCATTGCGCGCCAAGCTGTTCAAGCTTATGTTCGTGTTCAATGAATGCGCCCTGGACGGCCAGAACGCCAATAAGAGGTTTAGCCATATTCGAAACTCCATCTGCGAGTCGCCCATGGAATCGTATGGCAGACGATGCCTGAGCTCGCACGAACAGCACGTAGGTGCTGTTCGGCTCGTGCGGACGCTGCCATCCAATCCCATGGGCGACTCGCGAATCTCTCCATTTCACGATTCAATGGATTCCTATAGCGAGAATGGACAACGCGCTCTCGTATTGGGCAGCCGTCGAGGGCCGATTGTCGCTTTAGATAATCTACCGAAAGAATCTGAAATAAAAGAAGCTCCTTGAATTGCTGGAGTCGCGTTCTTCCGCACGAGCCGAACAGCACTTAATGTGCTGTTCGTGCGAGCTCAGGCATTGAACGCGAATGCGGCAATTCAAGGAGCAGGCAGCTTGATTATTTGCCGCGCTCGGCCATAAGCAGGGCGATTTCGCTTTCGTTGATGCCCACCATGGCTTCGCCCAAATCTTCGGAAAGCTCGGCGATGAGTTTTGCATCGGCGTAGTTCGCGACGGCCTTCACGATGGCTGCGGCACGTTTTGCGGGGTTGCCGCTCTTGAAAATGCCGGAGCCCACGAACACGCCCTCGGCGCCGAGCTGCATCATGAGCGCCGCGTCGGCCGGGGTCGCCACACCGCCTGCAGCGAAGTTGACAACGGGGAGTTTGCCGTTGTCGTGCACTTCCTTGAGCAGGGCATACGGAACACCGAGCTGCTTGGCCGCCTCGAAGAGCTCATCTTCGGCCATGCCTGTCACGCGGCGAATCTCGCTCTGCATAGCGCGCATGTGAGTCACGGCCTGAACGACGTCGCCCGTGCCCGGTTCGCCCTTGGTGCGAATCATGGATGCCCCCTCGGCGATACGGCGAAGGGCTTCGCCCAAATCGCGCGCGCCGCAGACGAACGGCACGGCGAACTTCGTTTTGTCGATGTGGTATACATCATCGGCGGGTGAAAGCACCTCAGACTCGTCGATGTAGTCGATGTCAATCGCCTCAAGAATTTGAGCTTCGACGAAATGGCCAATGCGGCACTTCGCCATAACCGGGATGCTTACGGCTTCCTGGATGCCCTTGATCATTTTCGGGTCGCTCATGCGCGACACGCCGCCAGCTGCGCGAATGTCTGCAGGAATGCGCTCCAGGGCCATAACGGCACACGCGCCGGCTTCCTCGGCGATGTGCGCTTGCTCGGGCGTGGTGACGTCCATGATGACGCCGCCCTTGAGCATTTGGGCGAGGTTGCGGTTGAGCTGCGAGCGATTTTCGGTAGCTTCAGTCATGATGGCCTTCCTTTCGGGCTTTGTTTGGAATGCCTGAAATCCTAACGAGTTACTGGTATTATTCGTAGCACCACTTTGCATTGTTTTACTAGGGTCAGATTAATGCCAGATTGCTTTAGTTAGCTAAAGTGATAAGGCCAGTTTGAAAGCAGGCGCCATGCTTACCTATGACATGGATCAACGCGGGGAAGAATCTTTGTACGCGTATCTGTACGATTGCATGCGTGCCGACATTGAAAACGGCTCCATCGCGGCAGGTGAAAAACTCCCCTCAAAGCGTAAGCTTGCCGATCATTTGGGGGTGAGCATCGTCACGGTCGAAGGTGCCTATCGTCAGCTCATTGCGGAAGGCTATGTCGAATCGCGTGCACGCCGCGGCTATTTCGCTGCGCATATTTCAAGCTCGAATACTCGCGCCCTAACGAAGGAGGGTGGTGTCGCCCCCGCGGGTACCTTCATGCCTGATGCATTTGAGCATAAAGGCGAAAATGAGCCGGTCTTTTCGCCCTCATATGCATTCGATTTGTCGAAAGGCCAGCTTCCCGAAAGCCTTTTCCCGTTAGCTTCGTGGTCGAAGGCGCTGCGCGACACGCTTACGCAGGAGCCCGCATCTGCGCTCGTTGGCGAGAGCGACCCTTTGGGGTGCATGGCGCTTCGCGAGGAGATATCGCGATACCTCCGACAGACGCGTGGGCTCGTAGCTCCGCCCGAGAACATCGTGGTGGGTTCGGGCGCGCAAACTCTGTACAACCTTATCGTGCAGCTCATTGGCCGAAACAGAACCGTCGGCGTTGAAAACCCTGGCTACCCAAGGCTTCGCAGGGTGTATGGAGCAAATAATGTGCGCCTTTCCCCTATTCCGCTCGATGCATCGGGTGTGTCGATGGCTTCGGTTCGCGCGGCGGGCGTCGACACGCTGCATATCACGCCTTCCCACCAGTTTCCCACGGGTATCGTGACAAGCGTGAGTCGACGTCACGAATTGCTCGGTTGGGCGACCGAGGTGCCTGGCCGCTACATTATTGAAGATGATTACGACTGCGAGTTTCGCCTGGCTGGGCGCCCGATTCCTACGCTTCAGGGAATCGATGCTTCTGAGCGCGTCATATATACCAACACGTTTTCAAAAAGCCTCGGCTCGGCTTTTCGCATCGCTTATATGGTGCTACCCGACCATTTGGCTCGCCGTTATCGAGACGAGATGGCGTTTTATTCATGCACGGTTCCGGCGATTGATCAGCTTGCTCTCGCCCGCTTTATGCGGCGCGGCGAATTCGAGCGGCATGTGAATCGCTTGCGCACCCATGCCCGTGATGTGCGCGATGCCTTCCTCGCAACGCTTAAGGAATCATTGCCGCAAGGTAGCTTTTCTGTCGCGGGACACGATGCTGGCCTGCATTTCGTTCTTGGCTTTCTCGAAATCGATGACGTTCGATTCGCCGAAAGCCTCGCTGAAAATTCGGTGCGCATGCCATCACTTCGAGAATTCAGTATGAGCGAAAACGACGCAACGAACCGTAGCCGTTACGTCGTTCAATACCTTCAATTGTCGGAGGACCAAGCGCGCAATGCGGCGCTCGCAATTGCTCGGGCGTATGCGTCGACTCACTGACGCGGGCTTGAAACGAGCGGCGCTCGCGCCCATTCACGGATGGGGATTTCTCCCCATCCGCCTTTCATGCATGGCTACGAGCGCTTTGGCATAATGATGGCGCGGGCGCTGAAATACGTCACGAGGAAATATGCGCCGTACACCGCAAGGAAGATTGCGGCCGTCATAAGCGCGGTTGCGCTCAAATTGAAGTTGCCGAATACAAGAACGAGGTCTTTTACCGTCTGCATGGCGCAGATGGTATGCGCGATTGCTACGACCAGAGGAAACGCGAAACAAACGACCACCTGTTTGAAGAGCGCTCCTGAAATCATGCGCTGCGGCGCGCCCAGTTTTGCGAGCAGCTCGTAGCGTCGTGCGTTATCGTTCGCATCGGAGAGTTGCTGTATGGTGAGAATTGCCGCACATGCCACGACCATGATGAAGCCAATATACATTGCAAGATAGCTCGCAAGCGCGGTGAGGTTATGGCTCTCGGCCTGTACGCCCTCAGCAGTTTGATACATGAACAGGGGCCAGGAGCTTTCCTGCATATCGTTTCTGTCGCTCAAGGCTTGGCAGAAATCGGCAAATTCCTCTTGCATGCCGTCACTGATTTTCGCATCGAAAACCGCAAAGGCCGGCTCGCCTGTTACGGCATCATCGGGAACGACAATTTGAAACGCCCTCGTGCCCACGCCCGTGCATTCAATGGTGTCTGTCGCGATTTCGCGCTGCGCCTTTAGCTGTACGTCGCCAATGGAGACTGCCGGTTGCTGCGCCGCGACGCTCTCCAAATATGGCTGCGACGTTGCGAAATCGGACCACAGCAGGCATTCTCCCTCGTTGATTGCGATCGGCTCAAGGCCACAAAGCTCACGGGCGGCATTGAAATCGGAGACTTTAATGAGGGAAGCCTTCTGTTGCGTCGTATCGGGGGTAATAAGGCCCGCACCAACCGAGTCGAGCAGGTTGAGCCCCGTGAGGTCGTGCAGCGTATCGAACGACACGTCGCTTGGGTAGAAATTGATTTGCGCGGAATTTTCCACCATGCTGTCCCAAGACGGGGCCCCATGTTGCTCGGCAAGCTTCGAAAGGCCGACGGCTGCATCGAAATTTGATTCTTCTACAAGGCCATTGACGAGCGATTGCGCGCTTGCGTTTCCGTTCTCGTCATAGGCATTCAAGGCGTAATAGCTCGTTAACGACGCGTCGCACCGTATGCCGTTCTCGACGTTTTTCTGCATGGCGTCGATGATGCCAATGCCGCCGCACACGCTTGTAAGCGCGAGGAAGAGCGTCATGGCGATAACCGACATGCTGACGAACGTGGAATTGATGCGCGATGCGAGCTGACGAAGGAAGAACATGTTCAACCCGCGCAGGTAGAGTGGCTTCGCCATTTGCGCAGCTTTAAGCAGAAAACCCGAAAGCGAGAAGAAGAGCAGCACCGTTCCCGCGCTCACGAGAATCGTTTCTATGAGCAGGTTCGACATATCGTCGCCAAGAAGCCCTGTTCGCAGCAGCATGGAGTATGAATAGCCAATGATGCACAGCGAGACAATGAACAGGGCAAACGAAAGCGGCAGGTTGCGCAGGCGAGGTTTATCGTTTTTACGCGAACCCGCGAGCAGATCGATGAGCTTCGATTTCGCGAGGTGTGCAGAATTCCAAAACATCGATACGACAAAGATGGCCGCGAAGGTTGCGACGGTCATTGTGAATGCTTTTGTCGAAAACGACAGCGTTACGCCCTCGACTGGCTGAGCCATCATGGAAAGGCACAAGCATGTGAGCGCTTGCGAAAGTGCAACGCCCGCAAGCAGGCCAACCGCAAGTGACGCGGCGCCAACGATAAGCGTTTCGCACGCTGAGATTTTCAGCAAATCCCCCTTCCCCATGCCGAGCGTCAAATACATGCCGAATTCGGCTCTACGGCGTCGAATGAGGAACGCGTTGGCATAGAGCACCAAAAAGCCAAGCACAATCGCGATAAAAACCGATACGCCTGCAATGATGTTAGAAAGGAGCTGAACGACTTCCGAGACGTCGGTTGGCAAGCTTTGCACCGCTGAGGAATCGGCGATGGAATTGAATGCGTAGAAAACCGCCACGCCCAACACGAGCGTGAAGAAATAGACGGCGAAATCGCGCGCCGATTTGCGCACATTCGCGAAGGCGAGTTTAACGAGCATTGGCGGCCTCGCTCTCCATCTGCGTGGTCGCGGCAACGATAGTCTCGAAGAACTGCGTGCGGTTGAGTGCGCCTCGTTGGATTTGGCCATAGAGTGCACCGTCGCGAATGAAGATGATGCGCGAACACCAGCTTGCCGCGAAGGCGTCGTGGGTCACCATGACGAGCGTCGAGCCCATTCGGTTGAGCGTTGAAAACGTTTCGAGCAGCTGTTTGGACGATTTTGAGTCGAGTGCACCTGTGGGCTCATCGGCCAAAATGAGGCTTGGCTTCGTGATGACCGCGCGCGCTGCTGCGGCGCGTTGTTTTTGGCCGCCCGAGATTTGGTAGGGATATTGCTCCAAGATCTCTGCAATGCCCAGCCTCGTCGCGATTTCGTCGACCATGAGAGGTATCTCGCTCGTCGGCTTCTTTTGGATCGTGAGCGCGAGCGAGATATTCTCGCGCACGGTGAGGGTGTCGAGCAGATTCGAGTCTTGAAATATAAAGCCGAGTTGGTCGCGGCGGAATTTCGCGAGCTCTCCCCCGCGCATTTTCGTGACGTCGCGCCCAGCGACGCGAATCGACCCCGAGGTCGGGGCGTCGATCGTCGAGATGCAATTGAGCAACGTCGATTTGCCCGACCCCGAGGGACCCATAATAGCAACGAACTCTCCCGCATCGACGAAGAAGCTGACTCCTGCGAGTGCGAGGGTTGCCGCCCCCGAATTCTTCTTCGATTTCCCGTATTGCTTTACGATGTTGTCGACCTCAAGCACATGGCCCATGGCGTTTCCTTCCTTCGGTTTATCTGATAATCCAAAGGTACGAAACGCTTCTTTCGGCGCCCTTGCGCCTATCTTACATTTGCCTGACTTTCGCGTTATTCGGCTTGCGGCGGATCGTTCTGACGCATTGCGATGGGTATGCGCATTGTCGCTGTGAATCCTCGCTTAGGTTCGCTTGCAAACGACACGTAGCCTCCGTGCATGATTGAAATGCGGCTCACGAGCGTGAGTCCCAAGCCATGGGCGTCGTAACTCGCATCAGGCGTTGACGCCTGCGCCATAAGGGCTCCTATACGCGACGTGTCGCAGCCTCGTCCGTTGTCGGCAACGGTTAGCGCGAGCATGTTTGAGGGCTCGACATCGAGCGAGAGGGCGATTTTGCACCCTTCGCCATTGTGTCGCATCGCGTTGTCGATAAGGTTTCGCACGGCTCGACGTAGTAGGCGCTCATCGCCCTGTATGGCGCATACTTGCACGGTGGGGGTATCGAAGAACTCAAGGTCGTATTGCACATCGATGCCTGTGTTGAGGTAATCGGCCACAATACCGCGGGCGAAAGGAACCACCTGGATGGTCTCGATGTTCATGGGCTGCGAATCGTATTCGAGCTTCGAGACGATATTGAGGTCTTCGACCAAGTCGCGAATGCGCTCGTTCTGGCGAACGATGACCTCGCCCGATTCCCTCACCTCGGCCGGCGCGTTCGTCGCGTTTGCGATGCGCTCGGCATGCCCCATCGAAATGGCGAGGGGCGTGCGCACGTCATGGCTTACGCCTGAAACCCATCGCTTGCGGGCTTCGTCTTTATGCTGGATGATCGCGCTCGCGGCGTTGACGCTTTCCGCAATATCGGCCAGGGGTCCTTTCATTTCCATATGCGTTGGCACTCTGTGGGCCAAATCGTCGAGGGCCTCTACAGCGGGTGTGATTGCCTTGAGCATACGACGCCTGGACAAGCTATACACCATAAAGAAGATGAGAGCGTCGAGATAGATTAGGACTACCCCCAGAACAATTATCGCGACGAACTCGCGGTTTCCCATGTAATTGATGGGAAACGCCACATACTCGTCTATGGGGTATCCGACGATAACGGTGCCATCGTCACGGTTCGTCCCGAAGAATGTTGGGTAGTTTTCGAGGTAGAACGTGCGTGCGGCATTTGCGATGTCGTTTTGAGTGTAGATGTGATTCGCGATTTCTGGGGGCGCATTGTGGCTCCAGAGGACTTCCCCGTCATTTCCCACGAGCATCGCCCAGGCATTTTGCTGGTCGAGCCACGAGGCGGTATTGTCGGGAAGCTTGTAGACCGTCGCGCCGCTTTCGTCCTCTGTTGCCGAAAGGTTGTCGGTGACCTCAAAAGTCGTGCTTGTGGGCGATCCGTCGTAATCGTGGTTGTTGTAAATCGCGAATTGGAAAACGATATATAGAGCGATGTCGACGAAGAACACCAGTATCGTAAGACCGATGAATAAGAAGGCCTGTTTCGCGAAATACGCAGGCGCGAAGCTTTGGCGGCGCGTGCGATCGATGCGCCATTGGGCGGCTCCATCTCGGGTGGGCGCCGGGGCTTTTTTCTTGAAGAATCCCATTCGCTACCCCTGAACAACGAGCTTGTATCCAAGGCCTTTCGCCGTTACAAGCGATACGGGATGCGAGGGGTCGGCCTCGATTTTCTCTCGAATGCGGCGTACGTGCGTCATGAGCGATTGCCCATACCCGAAGCTGTCGCCCCAGGCGGCGTCGCATAGCGCCTCGCTCGTGACAATGCGGTTCGCATTACGTGCGAGCGCCGTGAGAATTTCGCGTTCTTTTACGGTGAGCGATATGCACTCACCGTTTGGGCGAATCGCTTCTGCGTTCGAGAGGTCAAGCGTGCACGCTGCGAGCTGAAGCGTGTCGGGTTGGGCGGGATAGCAGCGACGAAGCACGGCGCATACACGCAGCACGAGTTCCTGAGGCGAAAAAGGCTTTGGAATGTAGTCGTCGGCGCCCGTGCGCAATCCCGCGAGGCGATCTTCGGTCTCGTTTTTCGCCGTAAGGAACATCACGGGCAAAGGCGCGCCTGCGGAAAGCGACCGCAGGTATTCGCACAGAGTAAAGCCGTCGCCATCGGGCAGCATGACATCGAGCAGTGCAAGCTGGGGGTTTGTTTCGCGGAATACGGCAAGCGCCTCCATAACCGATCCTGCTTGCGAAATTGCGCAAAACCCCTCAGCGCGAAGCACGTCCACAATCATGCGGCGAAGTTGAGGTTCGTCGTCAACCACCAGAATGCGCTTGTCTCGTAGGCTGTTCTCTACCATAATGCCCTCCTTTTCGCCATACATTATGGCACTCGGGGCGAATGCGAGAGACGCGTGAGCGTGGAAAGTAAGGCAAATGTCAGGTGCGCCTATGCCGGAGTGAAGTCGGGCTGTCTGGGAATGAATGCGAGTGAAGTTGCCGGCATTCCGTACAGAAAAATGCCATCGAAGCGCTTTAGCATGCAAAAGTGGCGTATACTTTTCCAGTTTCCAAATCTTCTGGAAGGATTCCCATGTTCATTGAACCTAAAACGGTCGTATGGATCGCCGGCGCAAGCGGGCGATTAGGTCGCGCCATTGAGCATAAGCTCGACCATTCGCGCTACACCATCATTCCAACCGACATCGAAGTCGACATTACCGATCTCACCACGGTCGTGCAGCATGCCGACACCTATCGCCCCGAAATCATTATTAACTGCGCCGCCATGGCGCGTAAGGAAGATGCCGAGGCGAACCCCGATTTGGCCTACAAGGTCAATGCGCTCGGCGCGCGCAATTTAGCCATCGCTGCGACGAGCTCTGACGCAACGCTTGTGCATCTTTCGACCGATGACCTGTTCCCTGGCGTTATCGCCCACCCCATCAACGAGTTCGACAAAACCCTGCCTCCTCATATTTACGGCAAGTCGAAAGAAGCGGGCGAGCGCTTGGTTCGCGAGCTGTGCTCTCGCCACATTATCGTACGCTCAAGCTGGGTATATACGGCCAATGAAGACGATCTTATCGCGCGTCTTCTGAAAGCGTGCCGCGAGGGTCAAACTGTCGAAGTGCCTACGAATCAATACGCAAGCCCCACGTCGGTCGACACATTGGCCGAGTTCATCGTCGCTGCGCTTGAATGCGACGAATTCGGCACGTTCCATGCGGCCGATAAGGGCTTGTGCAGCCGTTTTGAATTCGCGAAGCACGTGTGCGATTTGGCAGGCGTTCCTACCACGACGCTTGTTGGCCGCCAAGATCCCGCCGAGGCCTATCGCATTGAGCTCGATAACCTCATGATGCGCCTTACGGGTGTGTATTCCATGCCTTCGTGGCAAGACGATGTGAAAAACTACCTGGGCGCCCACGGCCTGCTCGCCGAATAGCCCATAGAAAGGTCGACCATGACCAACGAAAACCAAACCGCCGGCAAGAAGCAGCGCAAGCTGGGCCTTACGTCAGTCATTCTTATCGCGCTTGCACTCGGCATCGTGTGCGGCGTTATTTTCCATTACATCATTCCTGCGGGAACCGTGCGTGACGACATTTTCGTGAACGGCATCTTCTATGTCGTGGGCCAGGGCTTCATTCGTCTTATGCAAATGCTTGTTGTGCCGCTTGTGTTCTGCTCCATCGTGTGCGGCGCGGCATCTATCGGCGACACGAAGACGCTTGGCACGATTGGCGTGAAAACGCTCATCTTCTATCTGTGCACGACTGCGCTCGCTATTACTGTCGCTTTATGCATGGGCAACCTACTCAATCCCGGGCTCGGCGTCGATATGTCCTCCATTCTGGTGAGCGACACCTCGAGCCTCGATAAGGCGCAAAGCAACAATCAGACGGTCGCCGACACGTTGCTCTCGATTATTCCGAAGAACCCCATTAACGCGTTGGCCTCGGGCGATATGCTCGCTGTCATCTTCTTCGCGCTGTTCGTGGGCATTATCATCTCCATCATGGGCCGCAAGGTTGAAACTGTGCACCGCTTCTTTGAGCAGTTCAACGACATCATGATGAAGATGACCTCTATCGTTATGTATGTCGCGCCCATCGGCGTGTTCTGCCTGCTTTCCCGCACGTTTGCGAACGTTGGCTTTGAGGCGTTCATGCCTATGGTGAAATATATGCTCGGCGTGTTGCTCGCGCTTGCGGTGCAGTGCCTTGTCGTTTACATGATCATGCTGTGGCTGCTCGCGCGCGTGAGCCCCATCATGTTCCTGAAGAAGTTCTTCCCCGTTATGGCGTTCGCGTTCTCGACCGCGACGTCGAATGCGACCATTCCTCTGAACATGGAAACGCTCGAGCGCAAAATGGGCGTCGATCGCCGCATTTCCTCGTTCACCATTCCTCTGGGCGCGACCATCAATATGGATGGCACGTCTATCATGCAGGGCGTCGCTGTTGTGTTCACCGCGCAGTTGTTCGGCGTGCCACTGGGTCCTGTTGAATACGCTACGGTTATCGCTACCGCAACGCTTGCCTCTATCGGAACCGCGGGCGTTCCTTCGGTTGGCCTTATCACGCTTTCGATGGTGTTCAATTCGGTCGGTCTGCCGCTCGAAGGCATCGCGCTCATCATGGGCATCGACCGTATTCTCGACATGACGCGCACGGCTGTGAACATTACGGGCGATGCAGTTTGTACTACCGTCGTTGCCAAGCAAGCTGGTCGCATCAATATGGATGTATATAACGACCCCGACGCCGGCAAAGACGTCGATGTGCCTGACGCGGCGTAAGCTTATTCACGGGCGGTGCGAACGAGCGATTGCGCCGCCCGCTATGTCGGATTGTCGCATGCATCGCGAACCGATTTTATTTAATGCGCCGAGGTCTTCCAAAATCACCTTGGGCGAAGGAAGCTGGACGTACCGCGTCATCTCTGCATGCGTGCAATTTTACGGCATGCGTACGCCCTCTCTTATTGGCTTCCGCTCGCAGCGCGCATTCCGCCGCATTTCTGGCAATGTGAGGAAGTTGGCACTTTAGCGCGATGAAGCGGTTACCATTTCGTAATCAACAAAAGGCGCTCGTCGAAGCCCCTCCATCAAAAGAAGGTCGCCACGCGAAGCAGGAGCGGCCCCGACGCGCACCACACGAGAAGAAAGGAGTTCCCTTGAAAGCCCTGTGGAACAAGTGGAACGATATCAGCCTGATCAAGCGAATCCTCGTATTCCTGATCATTGGCGCTATTCTTGGCGTCATTTTCCCGAACATAGATGGTACTTCGCCCATCGCGGGCATTACCATTCTTGGCAGCCTGTTCGTTGGCGCGTTGAAGGCTGTGGCTCCTATTTTGGTTTTCTTCCTGGTTATTGCCGCTTTGGCGAATGCCCATGCCGATGGATCGATGAAGACCATCATCATTATGTATGTGTTCGGCACGTTCATTTCGGCGCTCGTTGCGGTTATCGCGTCTCAGCTGTTCCCCATCGAGCTCACGCTTTCGGGCGTTGAGGCTGCCGAGAAGGCGGCGCCTTCGGGCATTACCGAAGTTCTTGAGACGCTGCTCATGAATGTGGTCGCGAACCCTGTCGATTCGCTCGCCAACGCGAATTACCTGGGCATTCTTGCATGGGGCATTTTGATTGGCGTTGCGTTGCGCGCAGCGACCGAGGCTACCAAGGCTGTTTTCACGAACATCTCCGACGCTATCGCAACAGTCGTGCGTTGGATCATCAGCTTCGCTCCGTTCGGCATTTTCGGCTTGGTTTACGATGCGGTTTCCACCAACGGCATCGAGATTTTCACCGAGTATGGTTTGCTTTTGGCCGTGCTCGTGGGCTGCATGTTCTTCGTCGCGCTTGTCGCCTACCCCATCATGATTGGCGTTATTGCTAAGACGAACCCCTACCCGCTCGTTCTTCGTTGCCTGCGCGAATCTGGCCTTACCGCGTTCTTTACTCGTAGCTCTGCCGCGAACATTCCGGTGAACATGACGCTGTGCCAGAAGCTGCACCTCAACAAAGACACTTACGGCGTTTCTATTCCGCTGGGCGCGACCATCAACATGGGCGGTGCCGCGGTGACTATTACCGTTATGGCGCTCGCCGCGGCTAACACGCTGGGCATTTCGGTCGACATTCCGACTGCGGTTATTCTCTCGGTGCTCGCTGCCGTGTCTGCGTGCGGCGCTTCAGGCGTCGCTGGCGGCTCCCTGCTGCTTATTCCCTTGGCTTGCTCGTTGTTCGGCATTCCGAACGACATCGCGATGCAGGTTGTCGGCGTTGGCTTCATCATCGGCGTTATTCAGGACTCCTGCGAGACTGCCTTGAATTCTGCTTCCGATGTTATGTTTACCGCTGCTTCTGAATTCCGCAACATGGCTAAGGCTGGCCAGACGGTTGACCCCAAGACGTGGGATAAATAAGATTCGCATACGCGCAATCGATTACAGAGCCACCCTACGGGGTGGCTCTTTTCTTTGTTGCCCGGTCTTCGCTCCGCCTTCTCTTTGTCGCGTTGCTGGAATACATGAAGCTTCGAGACCATGAGTAATGGCGTAATTTCGTTTGGCACTTTAGCGTTTGCGTGAGCTTTGCGATGCAGCGTTTTGGGAATGAAAAGATGAGGGCATTCATCTGAGGCAAACTCGAATGCGCTTATGGGTTTCGAATGCAGCCTTTTCCATCCAGACCGTGCAAAATTGCATGGCGTCGGTGTTCGTTTTTTTTCGATTTCGAACCGAACGCTGCCAAGCGAGCGCATAGCGAAGCTCGTAGGGCGAAGCGGTAGCGAGCTGTGCCGAACGATATCGCGCGTCTGGGCGGGAAGAGGCAGGGATATGAGAAAGCCGCCCCGAAGGGCGGCTTCCAGGCAAGCTTGTCTACGATTCGAGCTAGTCGACGTCGATCTTGCAGACCCAGCCGTGCTTGTCTTCCAGGGCGCCATCTTGGATGCCCGTGAGGGTCTCGCGAAGCTTCTTCATCACGGGACCGATCTCGTCTTTGCCATTCGGGAAGGTGATTTCCTCATTGGCGCCATAGACCTTGTTGTCGATTTGGCCAACAGGGGAAATAACGGCAGCGGTTCCGCACAGGCCGCATTCAACGAATGCGCCAGAAGCGACTTCAGCCCACTCGACGAAGCGCTCTTCGACGTTCATGCCGAGGTCTTTGGCGACCTGTACGAGCGAGCGACGCGTGATGGAGGGCAGAATCGAGTCGGTGTGCGACTTCGGCACAACGAGCGTGCCATCGGCCTTGACAAACAGCACGTTTGCTCCGCCGGTTTCCTCAACATAGGTGCGCGTCTCGGAATCAAGGTACAGGTTCTCAGCATAGCCCTGGCGATGTGCTTCCATGATGGGGCGCAACGACATGGCGTAGTTCAGGCCAGCCTTAATGTTACCGGTGCCGTGTGGGGCAGCGCGGTCGTATTCAGAAATGCGAATCGTGATGGGCTTCAAGCCGCCCTTGAAGTAAGGGCCGACGGGGGTTACCAAGATGCGGAACTGGTATTCCGGTGCGGGAGCAACGCCGATAACCTCGCCAGAGCCAATCATGAACGGGCGAACATACAGCGTGGCGCCAGAGCCAAACGGCGGGACCCACGCAGCGTTCGCCTTTACAACCTGCTTCACGGCTTCAATGAAACGCTCTTGCGGGAAGCCGGGCATCTCGAGGCGCTGGGCGGAGTTGTACATGCGCTCAGCGTTCATATCGGGGCGGAAACATACGATGGAGCCATCTTCGGTGGTGTATGCCTTGAGGCCCTCGAAGACCTCCTGGCAATAATGAAAAATGCCAGCGCACTCGGAAAGGTGGATTTCATGATCGGCGGTAAGGCCGCCTTCGTCCCATTCGCCATCTTTCCAATTGGCGACATAGCTATAGTCGGTTTTGCGGTAGCCGAAATCGAGGCTGCCCCAGTCAAGGTCTTTCTTCTCGACTGTCATGGTTGCTCCTTCAACACGTACGTTCAATATGCCCCTACTTTACACCCGCGCACTGTCGCATGCTAAAGTCTTTTGGCTATTGGTGGCTCAATCCATGTAATTGTTAGACGAATTAACATGGTCGAAACAATCGTGTATGAAATATGGGCTGCGGGGCATTTTCGACAAAATTATTCACCATAGGAAACTTTCTTTCGAAAAAGTGTTGACCGGGTTAACTTAGCCTGTATAAACTTACCCGTGGTTAACATCCACCTTGAAAGCGACCGAGACGCTGGGCGGGCACCCCCTTTCCGCTCAGCATATCGGACTCGAAGAAGCCTTCTCTTCCTTCGCTTCTTCAACGATTCGCTAACTCGAGAGGCGGGCGGCGCCACGCGCCCCACCCCCTTGGCGCACTGCCGCCCCGCCCATTCCCCGGATGTTGCCCTTAACTTGTTTATCCGTAAGGCGAATGGCCTCTGCTCCACCCCCTTGGCATGCCATTTCGCCACTCTCCTTAGGGCAATAAGGAGCACTGACAAGGAACGCCGCTCAATTGAGCGGCGTTCCTGCGTTAAGAACCTTGCGACGCGATTGGGTTGTATTGGCGCGCTTCATCCGTCGGCCGCGTTAGGGCTTTCTGCTTCGGCTGCGATGAAAACCTCCGTTCCGACCGTGATTGGGTTCTGTGCCCCACCGTGATTCGAGCTAGACTTACAACCGGGGTTGGGTTCGCTTCATAACCGCGTGTGGGATCGAGCTTGCGATTCGTCATGCGGCTCGACATGGGCAATTCTTTCTCAATCGCGCATGGGGCCGAGCCTCCAATCGCGCATGGGTCGAGGCTTCCAACCGCAATGCATGCTTCATGTTCAGATGCCGTTCGGCGTTTCATGCTTAAACAGTGCTTGGGCTTTATGCTCTAACCATGCTTCGTGATCGAGCCTTTCTAGCAGGAAGTTCTATGTCTCTACCACGCTCGGAAATCTAGGCCTCAATCATGAATTTCTTAATTCCCGCGTGCCATTGCGCTTTGCTGCCGCCTTTGACGGCCGCTCGAGCTGCTTTCGCGTCTACGACAACGCTCCCAGCTAAACCGTTCACGCCGCGCTCGAAGAAGGCCCGTGAGGGCACGACGCTCGGGCCCAGAACGTACAGCTTCGACTCGTGCGAGAGTTCCAGCAGGCGTGGCATCGTCTTGTTGGTGAGCGTTGTTCCCGTTACGAACACGTAGTCTTGCTCGGGCAAGATGTATTCGCATGCGGGGTCGGGCGTATCGGTGGGCGACGTGCAATTGCGCTCAAGCACTGTTACTTGGGCAACTTTGCGCATTTCATCGACGTTCGGAAAATGACCCACGACGGCAACCTTACGGCCCGTATAGCGCCCCTTCAACCGATGGAAGGGGTTGCTCATATCGCCGCTTTCCGTAACGTCCTCGTCGATTGTGCCACCAAGGGACTCAATGACATCGGGGGTCGCATAATAGGCATTGATAGCCGCGACCCCAAGGCTCGCTTCGAGCCAGTTCCATGATTTGGCCAATGCTGCAAGCGTTTTAAGGTCGACGTCGACAGGACTTTGTTTGAATCGGCCCTTGCCGCCTCCACGCACCGTTTTGGCGAGGCCCATGCCGCAATCGGCCACGATGTAGGTCCAATGCGCGCCAAGACAGTAATCGTGCACGGTGATGCCTGAGGGCATGGCGTCAATTAGTTCATCGTAAAGGGACCAAGCGGACATGAGGGCTCCTATCTTCATATGTTGCGTTCCTTTAAGGCAAGCGGCAGCTGCGTGTGGGGTTCTTGCTGAAAAACAGGGTCGAATGTGGCATTTTTCAACCGTTTTGTTTCCTTTCGAAAAGTACCCACGCGTCTGACCTGGCCTTTTCGTTAGGTTTCTTCCGATTGTCATTCGAATGATGAAACTATAGCGAACTGGATGCCACATTCGAGGGCCTTTTTGAACAAAACCCAGAATCGAAGTAGCCGCTTAAACGAATCATGGCCGCCCCGAAGGACGACCATGATGAAAGGCTAGGTTGCGCTTGTCTGAAGTCTGTTCGTTGCGGATTAACCAACTCAAGCGGACTCTTCGCGAGGCCGATGCAGGTTCACCGCGATGCCACGACGCTAGAGCAGGTTCTTCACGATGTGCTTTGCCGCGGTACGGCCGCAGAACAGTGCGTTTGCCTGGCAAGTACCGTTGCCATAGACCTCGCCGTCCCAGCCACTCGTGCAAACGCCAGCAGCGTAGAGGCCAGCGATGGGCTTATAGCGATCGTCGACGACCTGGGCGTTGGTATTGATGCGAATGCCGCCCGAGGTGTTCAACATGCCCGAGGAAATGCGGAAGGCATAGAACGGCGCGGTTGCGATGGGCCACATGTTTTCTGCTTCTTTCCCCCATTCGGCATCTGTGCCCGTGTTGTACTTCTCGATTTCGTCGGCCAAGTTATCGGCATCGACACCAATTTCCTTGGCGAGATCGGCGATGGTATCGGCCTTGAAGCACTCGTCGTTGCTAGAGACCGCCTTGTCGACTTCGTCCTGCAGGCCATCGATTGCGTTGCCTACGAGCTTGTCGGCGAAGCCCGAGTAATGACGCTGGCAGCCGCCTTCGGCGTATTTCTGAATGCCGTTGGCGTCAACGATTGACCATACGCTACCCTGAGTTTCAACAACCTTGCCAGAAACGGCGGTCGAAGAAATGTTCTCGTTCATGAAACGCAGGCCATCCTGGTTCACCCAGAAATTGCTCGGCTGCATGGCGACGCATACGCCAAGGGCGCTGTCATAGCTGAAATCTTTCACGTTATTGAACAGAGAGTCGACCGTGAGGTGATTCGCGCGGCCGTGGGCGGTCTGCTCTGCCATCAGGTGGCCGTCACCATCTTGACCCTGGCCCCAGCCAATCGTCTTATCAAGATCTTGGCTCGTATAGCCTGCAAGCAGGGTCTTGTTCGTGGACATTCCGCCCGTTGCGAGCACGACAGCCTTGGCTTTGTAATCGACGTATTTGCCGTCCTTCGTCTTGGCGCGCACGCCTTCTACCGTGTATTCATCGGAAAGCAACAGCTGCGTCGCCGGAGTTTCGGTGAGCACCTCGAGGCCGTCTTCCTTTTCAGCGGCAGCAGCGAGCTTCTCGATGGCGATTTTGCCATTGCCGCCCTCGTAGAACGCGGGAGCCTCGCCCTGCTTCGTCCAGCCAACGCCGTGCGTGTCGAACAGCCAGCTAAAGTTTTTCTTCGCGTCACGGAACATGCTGTAAAGAAGCATGGGATCGCTCACGCCATAGCTGTCGGCCTGCGCGCCTGCGGCTGCTGCGCGAGCTTCTTCTTCGGTGTATTCAAACGGACGTGCGCCTGCCGGGCATTCGGCCATATTGGTGGAGCCGCCGAGCGAATTGTTCTTTTCGAGAAGCACAACGCTCTTCGCGCCTTCCTCGATTGCGGTGAGCGCGGCAGAAAAACCGCCCATTCCGGAACCGACAACGACGATGTCGACTTCATTAGTCTCGTCGGCCTGCTTGGTGTCGGCGGTAAGCTCAAAAGAAGCGGACCCGAGGTCGCGGGCTTCACCGGCCGCCGCAGCGCTCGTGGCTTCAGCACCCTTCGTTTCGCCCGAAGGCGAGCAGCCTGCAAGGCCCGCGAAAGCAGCGCCAGCGGCAACGACTGCACCTGCGCCGAGGAACGAACGACGCGACATTCCCTTGGTTTCGATACCCATGATGTATCCTCCCTGATGACTTGATTGACAGGCCCCTCGCCTATCGTCTGGCATGCATCTTGGCATCACCGCTGGAATATTCCATCGGTGGGAATTGTCCATTTCCCAAGAAAATAAAAGCAATTCGTATCATCAATTACTGTTGATTTTTTTCATCGGATTAAGTAAAAGGCCTGGTAGAAGCCATGAATGATTATATAGAACGCCAACGTGGGAAAAAACGTGCGCTTCGTCGTGATAAAGTACCGTTTACGAAAAGCCGACGCTTGGGAGGGCGGCCTTGGCGCATTCATCGAATCATACGCGCGCGAACAAAGCGTGGTTTCTTGGTTTTGGCCTGTATTGGACATGGGTTTATTTGTCGTTTAATTCTGCGACCGTGGTCTCTTTTTCCAATGGAGACGAAACGGCCATTACGTGGTTGCATATCATTTCGGGCCTGGCGGGGTGCATGACCTTCGCGATAGCCATATTCAATCACGACAGGCTCGAGCGCGCAGGGCGTTCGATTAATGTCCTTTGGGCTGCGGCCATGGTGTCGGCATTCGGGTCGATGTTCTATGCGACCGAGGTTATCGAGAGCGCTACTGCGTCGCTTATGCTTGGCGCTCTTTTGCCGGGGCTTTCGACTCCCCTGCTCGCACTTGGGTGGGGCGTTTTGTTCTGCACGCTCGACGCGCGCCAGGCTGCGGGGCTCACCGCCGGATCATTCATGCTTGCGGGCGTGCTTTATGGCCTGATTTCGCTAATTCCGACTCCCCTTTCGGGCGTGATTGTTGCTTTCTTGCCCCTGCTTTCGGTTTGCATGATGGCGATGTGTCGCAATCGCGGGCCCCACCCATTCACGCTTCGCTCGCATGCGGCAAAAAGCCTCGAGAACGTCAATGCGTTTCGTGATATTAGGGACTTGCTGTGCGGCCCGTTTTCATCTCGCGCGCTTGCGGGCATTCTTCTTACCATGGTTGTGAGCGGCGGCCTTCGAACATACACGGGCGCTGAAGCGCCGGCTGTCTACCATGACCCCTTTATCGTCGCGGCATCCACTTTCGCGATTGCGGCTATTTTCCTCGTGTATAGCCTCTTTTTGCCGCACACGAGCTTCAAGCTCGGGCCGCTTTATAGAACGGCAGCGCCACTTTTTGCGCTGGGCGTAGCAGCGCTTACGGTATTCAATGAGCCCGATTCGGCAACGGCGTACTTCGCCGCTTCGGCCGGCTCGATGTTCATCGATATGCTCACATGGGTCTTGCTTGTCGAGATCGCCCGGTCTTCGAGGCTTTCAGCGCTTTTGATTTTCGCTGTTGGACGGTGCGCCATTCACACTGGCATGGCGCTTGGTGAAATCGCCGCGCTTGCATTCCCTTCTATGATGGTGGCGTTCTGCGTAAGCTCCATAGTGATACTTATCGTTATTGCAGGCTTCATGTTTTCCGACCGCGACAACGCGCTCGTGTTTGAGCCGGTTGAAGAGGGCGAGCTTGACGTGGAAGCCTGCGAGCCCAATGCGGAAAAACCTGCGCCAACCATGGATGAACGAATTGCCGCGGTTGCCGAGAAATTCGGCCTCACCGCGCGCGAGACCGAGGTCTTCACGCTGTGGGCCACGGGCCACGGAGCAAAATCGATTGAAGAGAAACTCGTGCTCTCGTCGGCTACGGTTCGTACCCATATTCGGCATATCTACGAGAAGCTCGACGTACACAGCCGCGCAGAATTGATTGAACTTCTCGAGAGCCGCCAACGCGACCCTCGCGTGGAGATTCAAGAATAAGCGCCTTTTTGCACGTTAAAATTCGCTACAATCACTCGCGCAGTGAGCAGTTCACCATGCATTCTGGCGTACATCGCGCCCCGCATTTCACAACGTAAGTCCAGCTGTTGGGCCTTCGGGCTCGCATGTATTCGCAGCAATGCGGCGCCTTTCGTGCGCCCTAAAAAGGAGTTTTCTGGTATGCAGGGAAAACAATTGACCATGCTCTTAGGAGTATTGTACGGCGGGGCTTTTTTGACTGGGTTTAATGAGAACCTCATGAATATGGGCCTTATCGCCATTATGGATGAGTTCGCCATCGGTTCGGTGACGGCGCAGTGGCTCGTAACGGCCTTCATGATCGCCTCGACGCTTGTGGTTATGTGCATGGCGTTTTTCTATCGGCGCATTCGGTTGCGCGTGTTGTTCTTCGCGGCGAGCTCCCTTACTTTGGTCGGCTCGGTTTTAGGACTTTTCTCAACGAATTTCGGCATGCTCTTGATTGCGCGAATTATTCAGGCGGTGGGTTCGGGCGTGTTCATTCCCCTTATGATGAATACGATTTTGGCCGTAACGCCAAAGAACAAGCTCGGCACGTATCTCTCGCTTGGTGGATGCACCATTACCTTCGGCCCTGCATTCGCACCTGTCGTATGTGGCGCATTGGTCACGAATTTGGGGTGGCGTTCGATATTCCTCGCGCCGATACTGGGAATGACGCTTCTTGGCGTTTTGGGCTTCATCTATGTAAAAGACCTCGAAAACAGCGAAGCGCATCTTGATGCGCCTTCGGTGACCCTTTCGGGCGTTACGTTGTTCGCACTTTCGTTCGGTTTGGCGGAAATCGCGATAAATACGGCGCTCGGCGCTATCTCACTCATTATCGCAGTTGCCGCAGCCGCGGTTTTTGTCGTCCGTCAGCTCGTCTGCCAATACCCGCTTATCGAACTTTCCCCGATGCGTCGCGTTTCGTTTTGGCCCGCTGCGGTTTTTGCCCTGGTCTCCCTTATGTCGACGTTCTCGATGAGCGTCTTGCTTCCCCTCTATCTTGAAGGTGCATGTGGCATAACGGCATTCGTGGCTGGCGTTGTTATGCTCATTCCTGTGCTTTGCAATGCGGCATCGACTCTGGCGAGCGGCCGAATTATGGATAAACGCGGAGGTTGGCCCCTCATTCCCCTTGGCTTTGCGAGCATCGCCGTGGGCTTTGCACTCATGGCAATCTTCGCTTCAACGTACTCCATTGTTGTGATGTTTTTCGCGTCGGCTCTGGTGTTCATCGGCGTTGGTATGTCGCTTGCTCCTTCTCAGACGGCTGGATTACGTACGCTTCCTCCGCGCGAAAACCCCTTCGGCGTTGCCCTCATGACTACGTTCACCCAAATCGCCGCGTGCTCAGGCCCTTCGCTCTACATTGGACTTATGTCCTCGTCGGAAAACGCCGCGCTCAACTCCGGCGCACTGGAAACCGCCGCCGTTGCCCAGGGTTTTGCCGTTGCCGTATGCTTCGCTGCCGTTTTGGCTCTAGCGTCGGCGATTGGTGCTACTGTTTTCTGCCGAGCTGCGCTAAAGCAGAGCAATGCCGCCTCCAAGCACGACCAAGCCCAGCAACCCACTGAAATCGCCTTGCTTATGGAAAAGACCCCCTTTGTCGTAAAGGGCGCTATGCCTGTTGGGGAGGTCATGAATGAGCTGGTCAATCGCAAAGTGAGTGGTATGCCGGTTGTGAATGACGGCGGAGTTCCGATTGGCTTCATTTCCGACGGCGACATCATGCGCTTCCTCTCCGAATGCCATCCGGCAATTACGAGCTCGTATTCGCTCATGGAAGCGGCAAATAGCCAAACGTTCGATGAGAAGCTCAAAGAGCTTGTTGCGCTCCCCGTTTCGCATATTGCAACGGAACGCGTCGTGAGCATTCCTCAAGACGCAACGCTCCAAGAGGCATGCACGCTTTTGGCGCAGCATAAATTGAAGAAAGTGCCCGTCATGCAGAACGGTGCGATTGTCGGAATCCTGAGCCGATCTGACGTCATTCGCTACGCGATGAACAACGCACTGGCCGGAATTGAGGAATAGTGCACGCTGGCCGAGATGTCCCATCCTGAACACCGAGCCTGTTTCGCGCCCTTGGGAATTGCGCGAACGATCCTGTTAGACAGGGTGCTTTCCTCCAGCCTCGAAAGCGGGTAGTTCTCCCCCCGTGTGAGGAACGAAGGCTCTTCCGCGCTTCCCTCTTCTTGCGGCGTCTTTCCGTTACGCGAAGCAAAATCTTTAAATTGTGGCGCTGCCTTTGTTGACAGCGCCATTCTTTTATCTATACTTATGAACAGTTGTTCATATGTTTGTTTGGTCTCATAAAGGAGCAAGCATGGCACAGACCGTTGTTGAAGAACCAACCATTCAAGAACCAATCCCTTCTTGCAGCTGCGGCTGCGAGCAAATCGCTCATGAAACGGCCCCCGAAATGCCCGACGAAGAGCTGCTTTACGATTTGGCGGACCTCTTCAAGGTATTCGCCGATACGACCCGAATCAAAATTCTGTATGCCCTAATGGGGCGTGAGCTTTCCGTGGGCGATTTGGCCGAGGTTATCGGCGCTACGCAAAGCGCCGTTTCGCATCAGCTTCGCACTTTGAAGCAGGCCCACCTGGTGAAATTCCAGCGCGATGGCAAAAATGTGATCTACTCGCTTTCCGACGACCACGTATACACGATGATCGCTCAGGGCATGACCCATATTTGCGAATAAGCTTACCAACCGGCATGAGTGAAAGGAACAAACCATGCGTAAGACGTTTAAACTCGACGAGCTCGATTGCGCAAACTGTGGCGCGAAAATGGAAGCCGCCATTAAGAAAATCGATGGCGTTGTTGATGCCAAAGTGACGTTCATGACGCAGAAACTCGTCGTCGAGGCTGACGATGCGCGCTTCGACGAAATTATGGACGAAGCACAAAGTATTTGTAGAAAAATCGAACCCGATTGCGAAATCGTGCGTTAAATCCCAAGCAGGGTGATTGCCGTGAATAAGAAATTAAGGCGCTGGCGCAAGCGCATCGTTATCGCGCTCGTTTTGTTTGCGATGATATTCGCTCTTACGGAGCTGTTGCCCCTTTCTAATTGGCTTGGCGGCGAACGCAATGCCGTATATGTGGAATTTGCGCTATACCTTATTCCGTATGCGATTGCCGGCTACGACGTTCTGCTCAAGGCTGCGCGCAATATCAAAAACGGCCAGCTGTTCGATGAGAATTTCCTTATGGCAGTAGCGACGATTGGCGCATTCTCGCTCGTTTTCTTCCCGGACTCCGGCCCTCATATGGCCGAAGGCGCGGCAGTTATGCTGTTTTACCAGGTGGGCGAGCTGTTTCAACAATATGCGGTCGGCAAAAGCCGCAAATCGATTGCGGCGATGATGGACATCGCCCCCGATTTCGCGAACGTTCGAAACATAAACGGCGACTTGGAGCAGGTCGACCCCGACAGCGTTGCCGTTGGCAGCGAGATTGTCGTAAAGCCTGGCGAGCGTGTGCCCATCGATGGCGTCGTTGTGGAAGGCTCTTCTCAGCTTGATACGGCAGCATTGACGGGCGAAAGCGTGCCACGCGCCATCGAAGCAGGCAGCGAAGCGGTTTCTGGTTGCGTAAACCTCACAGGCTTGCTCATCATGAAAACAACGAAGCCCTTTGGTGAGTCGACGGTGAGTCGCATACTTGAGTTGGTCGAGAATGCCGCCGAAAAGAAGGCCCATACCGAGAATTTCATCACGCGCTTCGCTCGTTATTACACGCCTGCAGTATGCGGAGTCGCGCTCGTGTTAGCGCTGCTTCCTCCCCTACTCGGCTTTGGCGCGTTGAGCGATTGGGTTTTTCGCGGACTGACGTTCCTCGTGGTGAGTTGTCCTTGTGCGCTCGTCATTAGCGTTCCGCTTTCGTTTTTCGGCGGCATCGGCGGCGCGAGCAAGCTTGGCATTTTGATCAAGGGCAGCAATTACCTGGAGTCGCTTGCCTCGGTCGATACGGTTGTGTTTGATAAAACTGGCACGCTTACGAGCGGCACCTTCGGCGTTGTCGCGGTTCATCCCGCGGAAGGCGTCAAAAGCGATCGCCTGCTTGAGCTGGCGGCTCATGCGGAAGCGTATTCCGATCATCCCATCGCAATGTCGGTAAAGCAAGCGTATGGCGCCCGCATCGACGAGACGCGCGTGTCGAACGCAAGCGAGGTAAGCGGGCGCGGTGTGCAGGCTAAAATCGACGGCGTGAGTGTGAGCGTCGGCAACGACAAGCTCATGGCGAGCCTTGATATTGATGCTCACAATTGCGAACTTGTCGGAACGATGCTGCATGTTGCCGAAAACGGAAAATATCTGGGTCATATTGTTATCGCCGACATGGTGAAAGACGATGCGGCTAAAACCATCGCCGACCTGCACGCGACAGGCGTAACCAAAACGGTGATGTTGACCGGCGATGCCGAAGAAGTCGCCCGCTCCGTTGCCTCGAAGCTTGGTCTCGATGAATTCCATGCCAAACTTCTGCCCCAAGACAAGGTCGCTGAAGTCGAACGCTTGCTTGATGAGGAAAGCAAAAAAGGCAGGCTTGCCTTCGTGGGCGACGGCATCAACGATGCGCCCGTGCTTACCCGCGCCGATATCGGTATCGCGATGGGCGCGATGGGTTCCGATGCCGCCATCGAGGCGGCCGATATTGTGCTCATGGACGACAAGCCGTCGAATATCGCGAAGGCAATTCGTCTGTCGCGCAAAACCATGGGTATCGTATGGCAGAACATCGTATTTGCCTTGGGCGTGAAGCTTGCCGTGCTCGTGCTTGCCGCCGTCGGCATCGCGAACATGTGGATGGCGGTGTTTGCCGATGTCGGCGTGGCGATTCTGGCCATCCTTAACGCCATGCGCTGTATGAACGTTAAGAAGTTCCAGTAGCCGTCGCGTTGGCCAATAAGCCCCTTGCAAAGAATAAGCCCCGGTTGCCAGCGGCATCTGGGGCTTTTTTTGGCTTGGAACCCGATGACTTTATGCGCTACATCGTTACATTCAAGGCGCGTAGCGCGGGAACGATCGCATCGTCTCGCAAGATGCGAACACCCGCTGCTGCAAAAATGCAGCCGAGGGAAACTGCCGACGAATCAATCGTTTCTTTCGCGGCGGCAAGGAGGAATTCGGCATTTTCGGTCAATGCATTCAAGGGAACGCCGTGCGCTTCAAGAATCGCTTCATCCTCCTCGACACTGTGACGTTTAAGCCCCTTCACCGAAGAGAGCAGCTCATCGAGTTCGGTTTTCGCCTCAGAGGCCATGTAGGAGTTGAGCATGCTGCAGCGTTTATAGCATGCAACCGCAGCATCGTATTTCTCGAGTTTCCAGAACGAATACGCAAGCCAATAGAACGCAAGACCCGCGTCGTCGGCTCTCCAAGTCACCTCGAGCGCCTTGCAGCACATCTTCACTTCGTTTTCGTAATCGTCTTTCATAAAGTACGCTCGAGCTGCCCGCAAGTATGAGTAAGCGCGTGCCGGTGACAGCTCTATACAGCGTTGTGCATGCCTGAGCGCCTCGTCGGCTCCCGTGATTGTCGTTGTAAGCTCTTGCGCAAGAGAATCGTGCGCAAGAAACACTTCGTCGGCAAGTGGGTTCACGATACGGCCTTTTGCATCGTCAAGGCAGCGTTTCGCATAAATCGCGCGCGTTTCGTAGCTATCAAAATAGCGATAACATACACGCGAGGTGTCGTTGAAACCGTCAATGGCATCGCCTTGCGCGGCCAATTCCTCAAGGAGCCCAATGGCAGCTGGGTCGTCGTCGCGCATGAGAGACGAAGCGCGCATCATGGCAGGCTTGAGGCCGTAAGCATCCATAAATGCTTCTTTCACCTCGAGAAACGAGGTTTCCCCCAAGGCCCCTTCGGAAAACGCGGCCAAAAGCCTGGTACAAATATCACGCACGAGCAAATCTTCCGTGCGATCGTGAATCTGCTTCAAGGTGAGCTCAGCGTTTTCAACGCCGGCATCAAGCGCAGCCGAGACCTCATCGGCATACGCACGCCGTTGGCCGTCTTCAAAGATGGACATACGCATGGGGCAATCGACGTGAAGCATGTCGCGTGCCTTTTCATTGAACGGCGTGGTGTCGATCGCCACCAAACGTTCGAAGCTCGATTTGAAATCACCCTTGCCAAGCGAGAAGAGCTTTTCAATGCGGCAGAGGCCGTCATCGCCTTCAAACTTGAAATGGGCATTGAATCGAGAAAGCGTTTCAAAAGGTTCGCTGAACGCATTCGCCTTGCTCGCCGAATACGCATCGCAAAGCGTTTTTCGGTCGAATGCAACCGAAATGACGACGTCTTCCTTGTTGCCGTCACGCAAGCAATTCACGTACACCTTTTCGATTGAAGCCGAGGCATGAAATGCACTTATTGCGGCTAAAAGCGCAGCATGGGCGGCATAACGCGACTCAATCGCGCTCGATTCAATTGGGGTATACGGTAGATAGTCGTCGACATCGTCGTCCCAATGAGTTTGCGCCATGGCAGATTTGCAGGGTACAGCAAGATTGAAGCCGACTTCCGTGCAGGCTTCATTCAGGCAAAACTCATAAGGAATGCGATAGGGCGCGCGCCACAGCTCCCCCGCCTGGGCAATTGCGACATGGGTATCCCAACGGCCTTTTGTTTCAAGCGGCGAATTTGGGTCGGGCGCTTGCACGCAGAGGTATTCGACGAAGGAATCGGCGAGTTTCGAAATTTCTTCTTCAGTTTGCTCGAACGTGTCGTCTTCTTCGCTTTCGAGGAAATTGGACACCATGAGGAATCTGTTGAGGGCTCCTTCGGCGCGGAGCAGCTTGTGACGCATATCGCGTGTGGCATCGCACGAGGTGAACGCACCATCCTCCAAACATTCGGTTTGCGTGTTGTACACGAAGTCGAGAAAGAACAGGTTCGAGTATCGCGACGTGCGAATGAGGCGAGCATTTGGCCCCTCGGCCGCCCCATCGACCGTTAAAGTATCGGCGGAGATACCGACGAGCCCGCTATCGCGCAGGCCGTTCACTAAAAATCGCTCGATGCCGCGCGCCTGCTCGGGGTTTTCGCTCCATGACGTTTCCGCTTCCAAAACCTCTCGATTAATTGCGCCAAAGAAATCGGATTGTTGGAATCGAGAAAATATGGCAGCCAAGTCAAATGCGCCGTTGGGCACGGTTCCATTGGTGACCGAATCGTCCGATGTGGATATGGGCTCCCATTCGGTGCAGCGTGCGAACTCGACGAATGCAAGATAGGCCGTCGACATAAACTCAAGATAACGTGTTGGATTTGCGACTTCAAATTTTCCAGGGAACGAATCGTCTATTGCCGTATAGCTAAACTCGGCTTTCCTGGTGTTATCGACGTTCACGACCCTGGCTTCTGCGACGGTTCGACGCGAGCCATCGCCGAGAAACACATCTAAACGCGCTGAAGACGTGGCATTGTCGTTTTCCCTGTTCGTCTCCGTCGATTCGACATTGCCCCCACAGGTGTACACGATCAAGTCGGGGTCGCGTAGCGGTTCTTGGGCGAGGGGTTCGTCGCACGAAAATGCTTGACCGAACCAATCGATGTATGCAACGATGTGCGCCTTGCTCGTGTTCGTCGGATTGTCAAAAGCGGCAACATAGCACGCGCCGCCCTTAGGCATGACGAGGCCGCTCGAGATATAACCATACGTTGCACCTGAAGGCATCAAGGGAACGCAGCGAAGCACATCGCGTTTTGCAAAAAAGCCAAGTTTTACGGGAGATCCCATCGATGAGCACCTCTTTGATGCGGGCCGAGATTTCGACCGTTGTTTCGTTTCAATCATTATACCGTTCGAGCAAAGTGCAAGCTGCTCACTGCGATATGCCGTTTTGCGCGCATCCAAGCATCTACGGGTGCGCCAAAGCCGCACATGACCGCTGCCCGCTAAATAGAACCGTCTCCCGCGAAACCGGCGTCGCAGAGCCAAGATCGGAAATGATACAACTATAGTAGGTATTAAAGAAAAGACGATTTCGCAGATGAAACGCGTAGTGACGCGATGGGAGCGCATTAAGGGGAATGTTTGAGCGCACCCTGGGGAGAAGGAGCAAACATGGGCACAACCGCAGAGGAGCCGCGAAGCATGCATTCGCATGAGACCGGGCATAGGCTCACGGCAGATGAAGCGGCCTTTTTGAAAGAATTCCTTCTTGATTCGCCGCAATTCGTCGTTGTTGGCGATGAGGGAACGAAATCCAAGAAGCATTCTCAGTCGAAAAAGAATAAAGCATAAGAAAGAGGAGGCGAAACGCCTCCTCTTTCTTATGCCGAAATCACCAAGCTTAATAGGCCCATGGCGCATGAGCCGCATTTATCCAATTAGGCCTGGAAGCCTTCATCCTTGATTCTTCCCTCTCCATCAGCTGCCGCTGTCGCGAGCTCATCGCAGCGTTCGTTTTCAGGATGTCCCGCATGGCCTTTCACCCAATGAAACGTGACGCTATGGGGTTCTTTCGCCTTCAGGAGGCGCTTCCAAAGATCGGCGTTTTTCACGGGCTCCTTCTTTGCGTTTTTCCAACCTCGCTTGAGCCATCCTTCAACCCAATGCTGGTTGAAGGCGTTCACCACGTATTGGGAGTCCGAGATGATGTCGATCTCGCAAGGGCGTTTAAGCACTTCAAGAGCGGCGATAACGCCCAAAAGTTCCATGCGGTTGTTGGTTGTGCAATCGAAACCCTGCGAAAGCTCCTTGACATGCAGTTTTCCAGAGGGATCGGTGTAATGCAGAACCGAACCGTATCCTCCCGGCCCCGGGTTTCCGCGCGATGATCCGTCGGAGTAGATGGTTACATGCATGAGCAGCCTTTCTTCTTAAGCTCAAATTCGCATTTTGGTCAGCTGATGGTAACACGTATACGCGTTTGACGAACGATGCCATCGAAAAGGCAACAAGAGTGCATGCCGCGCCTTCGTAAAGGTACAATCATCGAGGTATCGAAAGGGATGTTATGCAGATTATCGTTGTAGCTGTTGTGCTCGTCGCGCTTATCGCGTGGATCATCGTGAAAAACGACGAAATGTCCGGTTTAGGACGAAATGTGAAAGCGGGAACCCTACGACACCCACACGGTAAACTCGTTCGCGCAAAGGCGACAACGGTCATCCCCGAAGAGGCTCCCCTCGCCAATCGCATTAAGCGTTCGATGCCGTTCATCTCTTCTGTCGCCATTATTGCCGTATGCGTGGTGCTGTATGCGTGCGATTTCGCGGTATTGGGCCATTCGAGCTCGCAGCTCCTCGCCACGCTTTCCTCGACAGGCTTCGTTGCGTTGATCATCGCAGCCGAAGCGACATTGCGCGCGCCAGAGGCCGCTCGTACGTTTTGGACGTATGTCTACGCCCTTGTTACAGGAGTTATATGCGCCCTTGTTGTGTGGGAAGTTGTTGCCGCAGCTGCTTCTATGTCGTTTAGCGAGGAATCGACTTTGCTTGTCTACGGCATTGTGACATGCGTTTGCTACATGCTTGGCTCTGGTGCATGTGTTGCGCTGCTGCCGAGCAAGGTAACGTTTGAGCGCACCTTCGAAGATGGTGCAAAACGCTCTATTACGGTTTCGACACGAAGTGCGGCCTATTCCGCTTACGTTGCTATGATGAGGACATCACCTACGAAGGAGGACTAGCATGGGCTTTATGGATGATTTGAACGACATGTTCAACAAGAGTGCGGCTGCAGCTGGCGATATGCTCAATAAGGGCGCCTCTGCCGCAGGACGCATGGCCGATAGCGCGAATCTGCGTTTTAAGCAGGGCGAAATCGATCGTCGTTGGAAAGATGCCTGCGCCGCCTTGGGCGAAAGCGTGATAGAAACGGTCAAAGCCGACCCCGCCCTTTTGTCGGGCCGCGAGCAAATGATGGCCGACCTTGATGCGATCGCCAAAGAACGAGCCGATGTCGCCGACGAACTGCAGCGCATCGCAGCGGAAGCAGAAGCCGCCCGTCGTGCAGGACGAGTGAAAACATGTCCCGAGTGCGGAGGCGAAGTCGGCATCGATGCGAAGTTCTGCATGCATTGCGGTTATCCGATGCCTATCGACGTTCAGCCCGAGCCTACTGCGGCCGTATCGACTGAAGCAGAAAGCGGCAATGCGCCAGCTGCCGAAAAGGCAGCTCAAAGTGAGGTCGAGGTAACCGAGGGTGCGTCTTCAAGCGAGGCTTCCGATGCGCCAAAAGCCGAGGCCAATGCCGCGAGCGAGTGCAAAGCCGAATAGGAGCCGCTCAAGGTTTTGCCATTCTGCAGAATCCGCCATTCCAAATGCCGAAACACTGACGTTTGGTCTCTTGGCTTAGGAAGCAAAAAAAACGCAGGTCATATGACCTGCGTTTTTAATTAATTCAAAGAGACCGCTTTTTAGCAAACGCCCTGGGCGATCATGGCGTCGGCGACTTTTTCAAAGCCAGCGATGTTGGCACCCATGACGAAGTTGCCTTCGTGGCCATACTTCTTGGCGGTGTCGTCAACATTATGGAACATACCGCGCATGAGCTGCTCGAGCTTGCCATCGACTTCCTCGAAGCTCCAAGAGAGATGTTCGGCATTCTGGCTCATTTCGAGACCAGAAACGAGCACGCCGCCCGCATTTGCTGCCTTACCAGGCATGAATGCAACGCTGTTCTCGAGGAAGTAGTTGGTCGCCTCGATGGTGGACGGCATATTGGCACCCTCGCCTACGACCTTGCAGCCATTGGCCACAAGCGCCTGAGCATCTTCGAGGAGCAGGGTATTCTCGCGTGCGCACGGAAGCGCGATGTCGCAAGGAAGCTGCCATACGCCACGGCCGTCCTCAGCATGCCAAATGGCATTCGGGCGCTCGTCGAGATACATGGCGAGCGTAACGCCCTTGTCGTGACCAGAACGCTTCTTGTTGTAAACGTTCTCGAGCACCTTGTAGTCGATGCCCTCGGGATCTTCGACCCAACCATGGGTGTCGGAGCACGCAAGCACCTTGCCGCCGAGTTGAGAAACCTTCTGAACAGCGTAAATCGCAACGTTGCCGGAACCGTGAACGACAACGTTCTTGCCCTCGAACGAATCGCCGTTCGACTTCAGATATTCGTCAACGAAGTACACCAGGCCATAGCCCGTGGCCTCGGTGCGAGCGAGCGATCCGCCAAACGAAAGGCCTTTGCCGGTAAGCACGCCGGTCCATTCGTTGCGAATGCGCTTATACTGACCAAACATATAGGCAACTTCACGGCCGCCAACACCCAGGTCGCCTGCAGGCACGTCGGTGTTAGGTCCGATGTGGCGGCACAGCTCGGTCATGAACGACTGGCAGAAATGCATGATTTCGTTGTTGGACTTGCCCTTGGGGTCGAAGTCGGAACCGCCTTTGCCACCACCCATGGGAAGCGTGGTAAGGCTGTTCTTAAGAATCTGCTCCAGGCCCAGGAACTTCAGCATGCCGAGCGTAACCGTGGGATTGAAGCGAAGGCCGCCCTTGTAGGGGCCAATGGCGGAGTTGAACTCAACGCGATAGCCGCGATTGACTTGGACCTTTCCAGAATCATCGACCCAAGGCACGCGGAACATGACGACGCGCTCAGGCTCGACAAAACGCTCGAGCAGAGCGTTTTCTTCATATTCGGGATGAGCATCGAGCGCAGGGCCAAGCGTGCTCAGGATTTCCGTGGCTGCCTGGATGAATTCGGGCTGATCGGCGTTTTTGGCCTTAAGCTCTTCAAGGATTCGTTCGGCGTAGGACATGTAATTCTCCTTTACGCAATACTAATGCGGGTCGGCCAAGGCCGCGGGACGCCTAATGCGTCTCCCCTTCTGATGAGGTTAGCATACGTGGCGCGTGTTTCGTGAATGTTACGCATTGTGAGAAAGTTTCGAGCGCAGTAAAAATAACGAACATTCCTGCCGTTTGCCCCGTGAGCAATACCGCTTAAGAAAAACGGCCAGAGCCTTGCGCGACGCGAAGAACTCTGGCCGTTTCGAAGGTATAAAAGGCGCAAGCGTTTATTGGACGCCAGAGCTGCCGAAGCCGCCGCAACCGCGTTCGGTTTCGTCGAGCGCGTCAACAACGCTCCATTCGACGTTTTCAACCTTCTGGATGACAAGCTGGGCGATTCGATCGCCCGGTGCGACTTCAAAAGTTGAATGGGCGTCAAGATTGATAAGCGCAACTTTGAGTTCGCCGCGATAGTGGCTATCGATAAGGCCCGGAGTGTTGAGCACGGTAACGCCCTGCTTAATGGCGAGACCGCTACGTGGCTGAACGAAGCCCGCATACCCTTCGGGAATCGCAATCGCGAGACCCGTGGGAACAAGCGCGCGCTCAAATGGGGCAAGTGACACAGATTCTACGGCACGCAAGTCAACACCGGCGTCACCTGGATACGCATACGATGGAACCACCGCATCATCACGTAGTTTGGTAATGGGAATAGCGAGAGAAGCCATTTTGCCAACTTTCCTATTGTTCATGCAACGCATATAAAGCAAACCGGAGTTCGCTACTGAAGGCCTTCGAGTGCTTCGCGGAACTCTTCAACAGTTTGAAAATCTTTATAGACGCTCGCGAATCGGATATAGGCAACGTCATCAAGACCGCGCAGATGTTCAAGGACGATATCGCCAAGATCTTTCGATTTGATCTCAAGGCGGCCTGCGGCACGAAGCTCGGCTTCAATGTCGTCGATAATTTCCGCTTTCTTTTCGTTCGGGATATTTGGACGTTTAGCGCACGCGATGCTAATGCCGCGATAAAGCTTCTCGCGATCAAAAACTTGCGTCGTACCATCAGATTTCACAACGATAATCGGGTTATCGCCGAGGCGTTCATAGGTCGTAAAACGGTTTCCGCATTTCAGGCATTCGCGACGACGGCGAATAGAGTTGAACTCATCGGAAGGACGAGAATCAACGACTTTAGATTCGGGGTGGCCACAAACGGGGCAGCGCATATGCCCTCCAATCATACCCACCTCGCACAAAGCGAAGCAAGCGTACGAGTCGACAATATGCGGTTTATGATACACGCTTGAAGCGAATGCCGCCGAAACGAAAAAGAATATACACGATAAGAAAGAGAGCGCGGCAAACCGAAAAATCCGAATTGGCTCACAGCAAAGTCGCATACAGCGCCTAGCAATTGAGCATACGAGAAAACGCATTGTCGCAATGCTTATCGCGTATGCAGCGCCGCGCCGTCGCTTAATGCAGCAAAAGCGACGGCGGGCAAAGATTAAGCTAAATCATGATAATGAAAAGCGTGGCAAGAAAAGCAAGAAAACCAGCGGCGGTAAGCTTCGAAAACGAAGGCGCGGCCTTAATCAACGTATGGTCAGCGACGGTTTCGCTGCTTGGGTCAAGGAGCTCGAACGCGCCAAGAGCGCGTACCGAAAATGCAAGATCGTCGCGGAACGTTGCCGTTGAAGCGCTTTGGACATGAGAGGCGCACGCGCGGGCGTCCCTTTCACTTAGACGCGACGTCTCCTGCGCAATCGCGCCAGACGTGCGGACGGAACGACGGTCAATCGAAATGATGCGAGCCCCATGTTCGATTTTGCGCGCAGCAGTGCCATCAAAGAAATCGGCCTGATTATATGAGGGGTAAGCGGATTTTGTGCTGTTGGCAACCGTTTTCATGGCAACTCCTTCGAATAGCACTTGCAACGAACCTTTGTTCGTGGTTATAATAAATCGCACAAAAGTTCGTGTCAATGATTTTTCAAACATTTGTTCGACAGGAGTTCGCATGGGCGCCGAAGAGGTCAAGAACACCAAGAAAATAACGAAGAAGCAAAAGGCTGTGCTTGATTTCATCGAACAGCAAATCGATGAAACGGGCATTGCTCCTACGGTTCGCGATATTTGCGACGGATTAGGCCTTTCCTCGCCTTCTACCGTTCATGTGCATTTGAAAACGCTTGAAGAAAAGGGCTATATCCACCGTGACCCTTTGAAATCTCGATGCATTACCATCGTTGGCCGTGATCAGAAGGCGAAAGAGCCCGAGCTTGAGCCGGTCGGCGCTGGGGCGTTTTCCGATGTGGTTTCGCTTCCCGTTGTTGGCAATGTTGCCGCGGGTCTGCCCATTCTTGCCGAGCAGAACGTAACGGAAACCATTCCCCTGCCCGTCGAAATCGTGGGAGATTCAAGCTCGTTCCTCTTGAAGGTGCGCGGCGATTCCATGATCGAAATCGGCATCAACGATGGCGATTATGTTGCCGTGAAAGAACAGCCCACCTGCAACAACGGCGATATCGTCGTCGCCATCGTCGACGATGGCGCAACGGTGAAGCGCTTCTATAAAGAAAAGGGTCACGTGCGTTTGCAGCCCGAAAATTCATCGATGGAACCCATCATTGTGCGCGAAAATGTCTCCATCGCAGGTAAAGTCGTCGCAGTATTCCGTCGTCTTTAAATAACCGCAACCTTAACTCTTAGCAAGAACTACGCAGGCCCCCGGTGCTCCGTTGTCCAACGAAGTACCGGGGGCCTTACATTTCTCACAAGGTCTTATAGGGCTCAAATTGCCTCAATAAATCGCGAGGAACACGAACCGTGAGATTCGCTCCATTTTCATCAAACGCCTCAGCAATGATGGTGCATTTCGAGTGAGCGAGCGATACCAAATCGCCGCGTGAGAACGGCGCAACGACATTCATTGTTTCTTCCGCAGCCGTAGCGGCGCGCGCGATAGCCTCAATAAGCTCGTCGCACCCCTGCCCTGTCGCCGCCGACACGAACACCGCACCGGGATGCAAGCGAGCAAGCGCCGTTGTCTGCGCGTCATCGACCAAATCGATTTTATTGAACACCGTGATGCGCGGAATGGTTTGCGCATCGATTTGCTGCAGCGTTTCCTCGACGGCTTTCATTTGCATTTCGCGTTCGGGCGACGACGCATCGATCACATGCAGCACCAAATCAGCGCCGCGAATTTCGTCGAGCGTGCTCTTGAACGCCTCGACGAGCGTCGTCGGAAGCTTTTGGATGAAGCCAACGGTATCGGTGAGCGTGACCTCGCGGCCTTCAGGTAACACAAGCTTGCGCGTAGTTGAATCAAGCGTGGCGAACAGCTTGTCGTATGAAAGCACGTCTGCGCCGGCAAGGCGGTTTATCAGGCTCGATTTGCCCGCATTCGTGTAGCCAGCCTCGGCGATTTTGAACACACCTGATGCGTAGCGCGCGCTTCGCTGCGTTTCGCGCATGCGCGAAACCTGCTCGAGCTCGCGGCGAATGGAAGTGATGCGCTTGCGTACCATGCGACGGTCGACCTCAAGCTGGCTTTCACCCTCGCCGAAGCGCGAGCCCACGCCGCCGCCCATGCGGTTGCTCGCCAAGTGCGCCCACATGCCGCGCAAGCGTGGCAGCAGATACTGGTTTTGCGCCAGACGCACCTGCAGGCGACCTTCTTTCGTGGTGGCATGCAGCGCGAAAATGTCAAGAATGAGCGCCGTTCGGTCAATAACCTTCACATCTTTCGGCACCGCTTTTTCAAGATTGCTTTGCTGCGACGGCGTAAGCTCGTCGTCGAAAATCACGATATCGGCTGCATACGCATGGCACATTTCGGCGATTTCTTCCGCCTTGCCCGACCCGACGAATGTGCGCGGGTTCGGCGCATCGAGCTTTTGGTAGGTGGTCGCAACCACTTCAGCGCCCGCCGTGTCGGTCAAACGCGCGAGCTCTTCAAGAGATGACGTGAGCGTTGAGGCATCGTCACCTTTGAGTTGAATGCCAACGAGAATGGCGCGTTCGCAACCCTCGTCCATCGTAGAAAGTGAATCGGCGAAAGACACGCAGGCCTCCTAGAGCAACTGTTGAATTTCATCGGCCATGCGCGCGACGTCGCCATCGTCTGCGGCGACCCAACGCACCCGTTCGTCATGACGCCACCATGAACGCTGACGTTTCGCATAGCGCCTCGTAGCAAGCTTGATGGCTTCAGAGGCTTCTTTCATGGAACAACGGCCTTCGAGCGCGGCGACCACTTCTTTATATCCAATAGCCTCACGGGCCGTGAGCGCCTCGGTGAAGCCTTGGTCGCATAACGCGCGAACCTCATCGACAAGCCCCGCTTCGAACATGCCGTCGACTCGCGCGTTAATGCGTTTTTTCAAAAGCTCAGGGTCAACCGAAAGCCCGAAAAAGAGCGCAGGCACCGCCTGACCGAGCGTCGCAAGCCCTTCATGTTGCGAGGCGTATGAAACGCCGTCGAGCTCGAGCATCTCGAGAGCGCGCAACACGCGTTTGGAGTTATTAGGATGAATGATGGCGGCGCTTTCCGCATCACGTTCGTCGAGCGCATCCCAAAGAGCCTGGGAGCCATGCTCCGCCAGAAACGCAGCCCACTTCTCGCGCACGGGATTGCCTACCTGCTCGCCCGATGCGAAATCATAGTCATCGATCGCCGCCCGCACATAGAACCCCGTGCCGCCCGCAAGCACGCTGCGCTTTCCGCGTACTTCGATATCGGCGAAACAGCTTCGCGCATATTCCTGAAACAGCGACGCGGAATACGCCTCACCTGGCTCGCGAATATCGAACCCCCAGTGCGGAACGAGTCGTTCCGACTCAGGCAACTTGCCTGTTCCGATGTCCATGCCTTTGTAAATTTGCATGGAATCGGCCGAGATTACTTCCCCGTTCACGCGACGAGCGATTTCCTGGGCGACATCGGTCTTACCCGACGCAGTGGGCCCAACAATCACGATTACGGGGTTCGAGAGTTCCAAACGGCGCTCGACCGTGCTATTCGGCATCGACGACCTCGCCCGACAGATACCAAGTGAGAGACTCGTCGATGCGAACCTTCACAATAGTGCCCTCGAGCTCGTCGATAGTTTTGCCGGCGGGAATGGGAGCATGCACGGTCACATTATGGGGGCTTCGGCCTGCAAGCACGTCTTCATCGCGCTTTGATGTACCCTCGACGAGCACGTCAAGAACGCGCCCTGCGAAACGCTGGTTTTGCTCATGCGCGCCTTCTTGTACGATATCAACAAGCTCGTCAAAACGACGTTGAATGGTTTCACGCGGCGTGGGGTCTTCCATTTTGGCAGCAGGCGTGCCTTCGCGCTTCGAATAGATGAATGTGAACACCTGGCCATAGCCCACCTCGCGCACGAGGTTGGCGGTCGCCTGAAAATCTTCTTCTGTTTCGCCCGGGAAGCCGACGATAATATCGGTGGAGAGGGCGACATCGGGGTTCGCCTCGCGCACTTTACGCACCAAATCAAGATAGTGCTCAGCGGTATAGCGACGATTCATGGCCTTCAGCACGCGATCGCTGCCCGATTGAACGGGAAGGTGCAGGGCGGGCATGAGGTTAGGCAACTCGCCGAATAACGCAATAACCTCATCGGTAAGGTCTTTGGGGTGCGACGTGGCGAAGCGAATGCGCTCCACGCCCGTCGCCGACACGGCTCGCAGCACATCGGCGAAGCGAGGCTCGCCGTACAAATCGCGGCCATAGGAATTCACGTTCTGGCCCAGCAGCGTAATTTCCTTCACGCCGTCGTTGACAAGGGCCTGCGCTTCCGCCGCGACATCTTCGATGGTGCGCGACTTTTCGCGACCGCGCACGTAAGGAACGATGCAATAGGTGCAGAAATTATTGCAACCCGAGGTAATAGGCAACCATGCGGCCCACGTATGCACGCGTTTGCTCGGCAGGTCGGTAGCGAATTTTTCGCTCGCCTCATATACTTCGGCCTGATGGCCTTTGCCGACAAGCACCGATTCAATGAGGCGCGGCAAGCGATCGATATTCTGCGTGCCGAACACCACGTCGACATGCGGAAGCTTTTCCATGAGCTTCGCGCCATCGCGCTGGCCGATGCATCCGCCAATGCACACGATGCGCTTATCGAGCTTGCTTCCCTGTGGAAGCGAAATGTTCTTCATCGAAGCGACCTGGCCCATAAGGCGCGTATCGGCGGCTTCGCGTACGCAGCACGTCACGAATACGACGATTTCAGACTCTTCGAGCTCAGGTACCTGAATCGCGCCGAGCGATTCGAGCATGCCTGCGATTCGCTCGGAATCGTGTTCGTTCATTTGACAGCCGAAAACTTGCAGGAAAAAGGTTTTATCGGAAATTGGAGACAGCATACAGCGAGCTACCACTTTCTACTGAGGTCAGATGTTCGGAAAATTACGAGCGACGTTCGACATTGAAGCGAATAGCGGTGCGATACTCGCCATCAATCACGATGTCGGCAAACGAAGGCGCACAAACGATTTCGATGCCGATGGGCGACAGAAAACCACGAGAAATCGCAATGGCTTTTACCGCCTGGTTCACAGCACCCGCGCCGACCGATTGAATTTCTACGCACGAACCGTCTTTAATCATGCCGGCAATAGCGCCAGCGACCGATGCGGGTGACGATTTCGACGATACCTTCAAGCAGCCTGCATGCTGCCCGTTTTCAAAATGCTCTGGCATGTGCGTCCTTCTACGATGTTTAGAGTGCGTTATGTTGTGTCTATGCCTTAGGGGCTCAAGCATCTTTTTATCTGAGTGATTGTACCTCATAGAGCTGCTGAACTGCGCGTGAGCACGTTCGAGCCACATTACTCACACGCAGGAAGAAGCAGTTCGCACGACAGCACTCCCCAAAGCCGCCCTAGAGCTTAGAAAGGGGAAATACCACATGCACGCCATCGGCCGTTATTCGTATGGAAGGCTCAACATTGGATTCAAGATAGTATGACTCGGCGAGCTCGCAATACGCCTTCTTCAAGGAAGAGGTGAAAGCATCCATGTCATCTGGCGCGATTTTAAGTCCCCTGAAGTCGCGATTCGTGGAATTATTCGACTTGACGCCCTTTTTCGGTGATTCCTCGTCGCATTCGCGCACGCGATCTAACGTTTCGAGAAATGGGGCAAGCGGAGCTATCTCCCCCGCAAGAATACGATGTGCGCTGCGCGTAGACATGGCAATACCAATATCGCGAGCGGCATTGACCAGTGATGCTGCGTCGCGCATAAGACCAAGTCTTTTTATGGGCGCAGCAGTGCTCGCGAGGTTGTTCGGGCAAAGGAATTGCCGCCCGAATGCGTACATTGTCGCCGCAGAGTCAATGATGCTTCCAAGATACAGAGTGCATACATCTCGATTCGCAAGCGCGAATTCCGATGCTGTTTTTAGAATGTTATGCGGACCTGAGCCGACGATCCATGTTCCGCCGCCCTGCTTCACAAGCGACGGCGGCGTGCTTTGGTCGCTTTTCTCAGGCGTTTTCGAACAATCGAACTCAACAAGGAAGATACTGCCTTTGCCCTCAACGGAGGCAATGCATTCAGCGCGCTCGGCATTTTCACGAACGGAATAAAGGGCCATGCCGCGTCCGTGCACGCCCCACTCGTCCATGGTCATTGAATTGAGCTTCGAGGTAACACGCGGCTCGAATATTCGATCGCGCAACCGTTCGGGAACGCCGTCGCCGTCGTCAGCCACGATAATGCGACGAACATCCCCCGAACGGGACGTTCCCATAATAATGGTGCGCGCATGGGCGTCGCGCGCGTTGCGAAGCATTTCAATCACCGCGTCTTCAACGCAGCGAATGTCTTGCTTAGCCTGTCGTCGTTCTGCTTCAGACACACGGAGTCGAACGAAACCATCTCCCAGGTCGTCCTCAACGCGAAGTCTCGTGCCAGCAGGCGTGGAATCAAGAAATGCAGCAAGCGTTTCGGAATCGGACATTCTTCCACCCTTCGTACAAGAGTCGCACGGCTCCATCGCTCGTACGGAATACAAAAAAGAGGCGCCATGCGGCGCCTCTTTTACATTTAAGATTATTTCGCATAGTCGACGGCGCGGCTTTCGCGGATGACAACCACTTTAACCTGGCCGGGATACTGCATTTCATCCTCGATTTGCTTGGCAATGTCATGCGCCAAAACAACGGCAGCAGCTTCATCGACCATCTCGGGAACAACCATAACGCGGATTTCGCGACCCGCCTGCATGGCGTACGTACGCTCAACGCCCTTATGGGCATTCGCGATTTCCTCGAACTTCTCAAGACGCTTTACGTAGCTTTCGAGGCTCTCTTTGCGAGCGCCAGGGCGAGCAGCGGAAACGGCATCGGCGGCTTGGACCAAAACATCGAGCACACTATTCGGCTCGACATCGGCATGGTGCGCCTCAATCGCGTGAACGATTTCGGGCCTTTCACCGAAGCGACGAGCAAGGTCGGCACCGATAACGGCATGGGGGCCCTCGACTTCGTGGTCGACAGCTTTACCGAGGTCATGAAGCAGACCCGCGCGCTTGGCAGGAACAGGATCAAGGCCGAGCTCAGAAGCCATAACGCCGCACAGGTACGCGACCTCGAGCGAATGGTTCAGGACGCTTTGGCCAAACGAAGTGCGGAATCGAAGGCGACCAAGTGTGCGAACAAGTTCAGGGTGCAAGTCATGAATGCCAACGTCGAACGTCGCCTGCTCGCCAGCCTCTTGAATTTGCTGGTTCACGAGCTTTTCAGCCTTCGCGTACATCTCTTCGATGCGGGCAGGGTGAATGCGGCCGTCGGCGATGAGGTTTTCCATGGTAACGCGGCCAATCTCGCGACGAACGGGATCGAAGCACGAAATGGTAACGCACTCAGGAGTATCGTCGATGAGCAGATTCACGCCCGTAAGCTGCTCGAAGCTGCGAATATTGCGGCCCTCGCGACCAATGATGCGGCCCTTCAAATCATCGGAAGGAATGTGAATGGTTTTCACCGTAGTTTCAGCCGTGTGATCGGCAGCGACGCGCTGAATGGCGAGGCTCAAGATCTCACGCGACTTCTTATCGGCTTCGGCCTTGGTGCGCTGCTCTGCCTCGCGAATAATGGCGGCGCTTTCATGCGTAACCTCGTCGCGAAGGTTGTCGAGCAGCTCCTTCTTCGCTTCTTCAGGAGTCATGCCGGCGACATGTTCGAGGCGCACATTCACTTCCTGAATGGCGCTGTTCAAATCGCGCTCGCGACGTTCAACCTGGCCTTGCATGGAAGAGAGCTGATGCTCGCGGGCATCGAGGCTCTCGACGCGGCGGTCGACGGACTCCTCACGCTGAGAAACGCGATTTTCAGCTGCACGAACTTCCTTCATGCGCTCTTTGTGCTCAGCTTGAGCTTCCTGCTTCATTTTGAACACTTCGTCTTTAGCTTCAACCACAGCCTCACGACGCATGGTTTCCGCTTGGCGCTTCGCCTCAGATACCACCTGTTCAGCCTCTTCATGGGCACGCTTGGTGGACGAATTTGCGACGTAGCGGGTAATAAAATAGCCACCGGCTATGCCAACGGCCAAGCCGACGATCAAAAGTGCGATTTCCATCGGCCTCCCCTTTCTTCTAATTTCATACACGAAGACAGGCTGCCGGCAAAGAAAATGCCGGGCATATGCCTGGCATGAGTGAATACACAACAGTAGCGCTAACGCCGAGAAAAGAATCGGCTATGCAATTGTTATATATCGAGAAAGTGCCTTATGGGCACTAATGCACTCAAGCTCTTTCATGATACACCGTGCTCGAACGTTTTCCCTCCACCGTTTTGAAATAAATCGCACACGGTCCTAATTCTCCTCCATAAAACGACGAGTCGCCGCACTCGCAACCGACGTAGAGTAGCCCTTCGTTACAAGTTTGCGATATGCGGAGGCCTGAACATTTTTAGACCGCGGCGGCTTTCGGCGCAAAAGCGCGAGAGCACGCTCGATTTCTTGTTCGTCGCTCGACTCGCTACCAAACGAACAAACAACGACGTCATCTTCAGCATTGGCGTTAACGCGGAACGGATCAAAATCGTCGACGGAAAAGAATTCTTCTGGCCACCCTGGAATGTCGCCTGCGACGATTCCTGCCCTTTCGAGCTCATCTTCTATACCCTTGCGCCCACGCCCTTGGGAGACGCGCGTACGAATAAGCACGGCTCCATAGCGCGTATCGTCAATAAGGCCGCAATCGAGAGCGCGCCGCACAGCCGATTCCGCCACCTCACGCGAGAACCCGTCGCGTACAAGCCGATCGGCGAGCTCGCGAGAACCGCGCTCTCGAGCACAGGCAAGACGAGTGACTTTTTCAAAAGCCCTTGTTTCGTCTTCGGTGCGTTTAGACACGATTGGCTCAAGGCTCAACGATGTTTTCTGCAAACGCAATTGACTATGAAATTTCGGCTGAAGTCCACTTTGGTCGAGCAAACCGAAACAGGCGCCGTGCGACTTACGAGTCGTGCATGCCTCTTGCCCCGCGTCATCGATGCCAAGCGAAGACATGTCACGGAAACGAGTTTGGGGTTTCGTCACCCCTTGATCTGTGTCGCCAACGGTGTACAAAAGTTCATCGTTGATACGGGTTTGAGATTTCTTCAAAAGCTCTTCTGCATATTGTTTATCGATATACGGCATATCGGCCCCAATCGCCACGATAAAGAAAACGCCCGCTTTGCCATGGGCAAAAAACGGGCGCGAAAAGGCTTATTCCTCGGTTTCGCTAAAAGGCTTGACCGTGGGAATCTCGAAATGGTCTCGAACCTTCTGCTCGATTTCGTCGCGTACGTCGGGATGGGTGCGCAGCATTTCCTTCGCAGCCTCACGGCCCTGGCCCAGACGATCTTCGCCATAGGTGTACCAAGCGCCACTCTTTTTCACCACGCCAGCTTCGACGCCCATATCTACAATGCAGCCCTCACGAGAGATGCCCTGGCCATACATGATGTCGAACTCGGCCTGCCTAAACGGAGGTGCAACCTTGTTCTTCACGACCTTGGCGCGCACGCGGTTGCCCACAGGATCGTTAGTCTTATTCTTGAGCGTTTCGATTCGACGAATGTCGATGCGAACGCTCGAGAAGAACTTAAGGGCGCGGCCGCCCGTCGTGGTTTCGGGATTGCCGAACATCACGCCGATTTTTTCACGCAGCTGATTGATGAAGATGCATGTGGTATTTGACTTCGAAAGAGAACCGGCAAGCTTGCGAAGTGCCTGAGACATAAGACGAGCCTGAAGGCCAACGCTCGAGTCGCCGATTTCACCTTCGATTTCGGCTTTAGGAACCAAAGCGGCTACGGAGTCGATGACAATACAGTCGATAGCATTGGAGCGAACGAGCATATCGCAGATTTCCAAGCCCTGCTCACCCGTGTCAGGCTGAGAGATGAGCACCTCGTCGATATCGACGCCCAGGCGCGCGGCATACGTTGGATCAAGGGCATGCTCGGCGTCGATAAAGGCGACAACACCACCAAGCGCTTGCGCCTCGGCGAGGATCTGCAATGCAAGCGTCGTTTTACCGCTAGATTCAGGACCGTAAATCTCAACAATGCGACCACGCGGAACGCCGCCAATGCCGAGCGCCGCATCGAGCGGCAAAGCGCCCGTAGGAATAGCAGCAACCTCAAGGTGTTCGGCATTGCTTCCAAGCTTCATGATGGCGCCCTTGCCAAACTTCTTCTCGATTTGTTCAGTCGTGAGCTCGAGCATTTTATCTTTGTTTTGAGTCTGAGCCATTGCATCTCCTTGCCGCCGGCATAGCCGGTTTATGTACCGCGCTCATTATTACGAACAGATGTTCTTACGTCAAGTACAATGTCAAAATAATTCGCATCGACGTGAAAGAAACCGTTGAATGCATTCAAGCACGATAACCTTGCCAAAATCTTGCCCGAATGCCGCATTTTTAAAAACGAAAAATCGCCTATTTCCACCGGTTTCCCTTGAAGGTTCCTTTGCGTTTCCCTCAGTTTCCTCGCAATATGCCCTCCGAAATACCGCGTTTTGCCCGTGACGGCAAGGCTCTACAGTGCTTCGAGAATCATTTCAAGTGCGACTTGGGTCGCTTGCGCGCGTACGTTTTCGCGATTTCCTTTGAAGTGGAATTCCTTCGCAAATGCACTACCACTGGAAGAAATGCCAATCCATACCGTGCCCACCGGCTTCCCGGGTTCTTCGCCACCAGGTCCCGCAATACCCGTAACAGAGCATGCCACATCGGCGCCGAGTTCAGATGCGGCACCGCGCGCCATGGCTACGGCAACGTCTTCACAGACGGCGCTGCCATCGACGAACGCATTTTCAGGGACGTCAAGGCTCTTCATTTTCACGTCGTTGACATAGCTCACCACGCCGCCGCGCACTACAGCCGAAGACCCTGGCACCTCGGTGAGCGATGCGGCAATAAGACCACCTGTACAGCTTTCGGCCGTTGCGACTGTCGCTTTAGTCGCCAGCGCCTTCTGAACAACGGCGCACGCCGCGTCAACGCGAAGCTCGTTCTCGAAGCCATCTTCGGCCTGCGCGGCAAGGTCGTCATTGTTAACAACGCGCGCGCGGCAGCCTTTGGGCTTAAAGCCAATAAGATGGCGAGCCTTCCAAATGTAGTCGGCCATGGAGATAATTGTGAGCACGAGGGCAGCCGCCATGACAAGCCAGCTCAAAATATAAAGCGCGACGTTGAGCTCATGCGAAAGCATGCCCGTAATCGCGGGACTCTCCTTCACAACGAACAGCACGATGGCAATCATTTGGAATACCGTTTTGAACTTGCCGTACCACGAGGCGGCGATAACCTCCCCCTTGCTTGCGGCGACCATGCGCACGCCGCTCACGATGAATTCGCGAGCAACGATAATAAGCACGGGCCAACTTGGCAGCGACCCCAGTTCAATAAGCACAAGCAGCGCTGCAACGACGAGAACCTTATCGGCCAAAGGATCCATGAATTTGCCGAAGTCGGTAACTTCGCCTCGAGAACGAGCGAGGTATCCATCAAGCCAGTCGGTGCACGAGATCACGACGAAGATAATCGCGGCAATCCACGCCTTCCAGGGATTGAGGAACGCAAGTCCCATTGCGTCGGGCCATGGGCTAATTAGCGCTACGACAAAGACGGGTACCAAGCAGATGCGAATCATGGTTACGACATTCGCGGGGGTAAGAATCTTATCAACCGTGCCCTGGCCCGCGGGCGTCGGCTTGCCAGAAGCGTAGGATTCCTTCGAATCATGAGCCATGAACGACATCGCCTTCCATCTCGTACACAAGCGTATCGGTTATGCGAACGCGCACAATGTCGCCAACTTCGCCTTCTTCCAAATACACCACACCATCAACCTCGGGCGCTTGGCACATTGCGCGACCGTAGAGCTGGCCGTCTTCCTCGCGTCCAAGCACGAGCACGTCCATCTCCTGCCCGATGCGCGCCGAAACGTGGGCCTCGCCAATAGCGTCTGAAATATCGCGCAGGCTTTGAGCACGCTCGATTTTGACGGCCTCATCGATTTGGCCATCCATCTCGGCGGCGCGAGTGCCTTCTTCCTGCGAATACGGGAAAACGCCGACGTAATCGAACTCGACCTCTTCGAGGAAGTTCTGCAGCACGTCGAAATCGATATCGGTCTCACCCGGAAAACCGGCGATGAGCGTTGTGCGCAGCGTAATGCCAGGAACGCGCTCACGAATGCGCGCAACGAGCTCGCGATGGGAGTTTTCGTCGCCACGACGGTTCATCGCGCGAAGCACAGGCTTACTCGCATGCTGAAGCGGCATATCGAGATACTTGCAGACGTTCGGCTTGGAAGCGATAACATCGAGCAGCTCATCGCTTACGCCCTGCGGCTCAATATACATAAGACGGAACCATGTTTGAGGGAACTCGTCGGCAAGCGTTGCAAGAAGCGTGGCGGTATTGGAAGGCTCATCGAAATCTTCACCCCAGCGGCCCGTATCTTGAGCGATAAGCGTAACTTCGCGCACGCCCGCCGCAACTCGTTCAGCGACTGAAGCGCGTACCGTTTCAAGCGGGAAGCTGTGATAGCGACCGCGAATGTACGGAATAGCGCAGAACGAGCAGAAGCGATCGCAGCCATCTGAGATTTTCACATACGATGCGGGAGAACCCGCCCAGGGCGATTGGGCATCGGGGGACATCGACGCTTGAGGCGCCGCATCGCCCAACACGCCCGCAAGAACCTCCACGATGTCGTCTTCCTTGCTGCACGGCACAAATGCTTGCGCCTCGCCAAGCTCGCTTGCCAAGTCGTCGCCGTATCGTGCAGGCATGCAGCCCGCCACGACGAGCTTTGCGGACCCCTCGATGAAGTTCGGCAGGTCGCATACCTCAAAAATAGCCTCGAGGCTCTCTTCAGTTGCCGCCTGGATGAACGAGCACGTATTCACGACCACGACGTCGGCCGTTGATGCATCATCGCACACCTCGTAGCCGGCCGCGGTCAGTCGTTTCGTCATCTCGGCGGTGTCAACTTCATTTTTGGCGCAACCAAGCGTCACGAAACAAACGCGCGGCGCGCTCTGAGCCAAAACATTCACGTCAATGTTAGACATGCGAATACCCTTTAGCGTTATCGATAGTTCACGTATTGCAGAGGCTGGCCATAATCTTGGCCCTTCAAAAAAGCAATAACCTCTTGCAACGTGTCGCGCGAAGCCGAAGAAACGCGCAACTTGTCGCCCTCGATAGTGACTTTGCACTTGAGCTTCGTGCCACGAATGTCCTTCGAGATTTTGCTCGCGGTTTCCTTGTCGATGCCTTCGATAATCTCGGCAGTGCGACGAACGCTCTGACCAGCGGCAGGCACGATGTCGCCCCATTTCACAGCGGAAAGGTCGACGCCGCGCTTGATGAGTTTGCTGCCGATGACGTCGATAACCTGTTTGGCGACGAATTCTGCCGGGGCTGCGACGGTCAATTTGCGGCCACCTTTATCAAGGGTGATTTCCGCACCGGAGTCTTTGAGGTCATAACGCTGGGCGATTTCTCGTTTCGCCTGGCCATACGCATTATCGACTTCTTGCATGTCGACGGTGGAAACAACGTCGAAACTGGATTCTTTTGCCATGGTATCCCTTTCTAAAACAAGAGGTGAGTACTAGCCTTCAGTGGAGCTGGAAGTAGAGCTTGTAGATGCGCTATTCGACGAGGAAGAAGCGCTGCTCGTAGACGAGGCCGCATCGGGATGGGCCTCATTCCATGCCGCGAGAATGTCGCTGAAGTTCACCTCGTAGCGCAGAATGCCGTTCGTGACATACTGCGACAAATCAACTGCTTGCCCATCGACCGTCACGGTAAGCCCATCATAGGGGCTCGCGACAATCGTGAGCGAATCGGTTACATCGTAGCTGTCAGACGCGCCACCCGACAGATTTTCGGCAACCAAGCATGTGTTGCCTTCATAGATTTCGACATACGGCGTTTCGCCCTTCGCGACCGAGTACGCAACAACGGCCTTAGTGGGAGCGGTTTCAGTCTTTTTAGTCGTCGTCTCCTTGGTCGTTTGCGAATCGGAGCTTTCGGAATCGGAAGATGTATTCGACGAAGAGCCCGAAGGTGAAGATTCGGGAAGCCCCGTGATGTTCATCGGCGTGCTTTGTTGGGCGCTCGACGTTGCTTTCGAGCCCACGCCATTCGCCAAGAAAGCGATAACGACGACGAGCAGCAAGATAATAATGCCAGCGATGAGGAACGGGAGCTTTTCGCCGATGCCCGATTTATTTCTTCCGAGGTTGCTTGGAGCGGCATACACGCTGATCGAGTGCTCTTCAGGAAGTGCCGAACGCCTCGATTGGCGCGGCATATAGGTTTCCTTTTCTTCATCCTCGGAACGACGCAGTCTACGTGTAGAGCCTGCAGCCGCCGGATTCGAACGACGAGAAGAAGGACGTGCAGGAGCATCGTCCAAACGACGCGTGCGTTCAGGGTTATCGCCAGACGCCTGTTGACGCGTGTGGTTATACAGGCCCTGGCCATACGCATTATATGAACCAACATGCACCGCTCCCGCGCGGCGGCTATGCGAAGTCGAGGGCGGGCGTTGCGCAATGGCACGTTCGGCCGAGGACAATTCACGGGATTCGGCTGCGCCGCGATCGATATCGTCAAACAGGCCCGTATCAAACGACGAGCCGCCGAACGAACGCGACTGAGAAGGTCGCGACGATGGGTCAGTCGAACGAGAAGCCCTGCTCGATCGCTGTGAATCGAGCCCCAGGCGTCGCGCACGGTTCCGGGAGCTTTCCGCTTCAATCGCCGCATATTCGTTAGAGAGAGCGTCATCGCGAGACACGCGGTCTGCCGCAGCGGCACGCGCCTGCGAACGCTCGTCGGCATGAATTTCTTCACGCAAGCCATGGTGACGCCTGCCCGAAGGCATATCAAAACCAGTCGGGCGAATATTCTTGCGAGCTCGCTCAACTTGGTCTTGATATTGCTGCGACAAATAGGCGTCGACGAGATTTGTGGGATTAAGGCCAAGGTAGCGCGCGTACGCGTTGATCATATTGCGCGAATAGCCACGCGGGGGCATATTTGAAAGATCCCCAGCCTCAATAGACTCCAAAATATCAGGACGAATGCGGAGCTTGCGGGCGACGGACATTAAATCCTCGCCCGAACGCTCGCGCGCCTCACGCAGAATATTGCCGAAATTCGATTCGTTCACTCTTACTCCTAGAATCCATCTTCCGCGGCGTCACGCGCCTCAAAAGCCTTCAAAGATTCAAGTTCCATTTCATCAACAAGCACGTCTCGGGGTTTGCTGCCGTTCGGCGGGCCCACAACGCCCTTCTCTTCTAGCATATCCATGATGCGCCCTGCGCGGGAATACCCAACGCTCAATTTGCGCTGAATGTTCGAAGTAGAGCCGAGGCCACTCGCCACGACGATGTCTGCGGCGTCCCACAAAAGCGGATCGTCGGCGCTCGAAGAGCCGCCGGAACCGTCGGGCATAGACGAGCCAAGGCTGATCACGTTCGTTTGGAGAATCTCGCTATGGTATTCGGGCTCCCCCTGCGCCTTCAAATGGCTCACGACGGCTTCGATTTCCTCTTCGGAAACAAAACAACCCTGCAAACGCTGAGGTTTCGGCCATTCAGGCTTGCTGAACAGCATATCGCCCAACCCAATGAGGTTTTCAGCGCCGGGAGTATCGAGAATAACGCGAGAATCAATACCCGAAGCAACGTTAAAAGCGATGCGGTTCGTGATGTTCGCCTTGATAAGGCCTGTTACGACATTGGTCGACGGGCGCTGCGTAGCGACGATCATGTGGATGCCCGCCGCACGAGCAAGTTGCGCAATGCGGCTAATGGAGAGTTCGACCTCTTTGCCAACGTTCATCATGAGGTCGGCGAGCTCGTCGATGATGATGACGATATACGGCATCTTTTTCGGCCACTCATCTTCGGGTTTTTCCTCATCATCGAGCTGTCCGCTTTCAACTTTTTTATTGTATTGCGAAATATTGCGCACGCCCGCCTTCGACATGACTTTCAGACGGCGCTCCATTTCAGCCACGCCCCATGACAGAGCACTCGCCGCTTCCTTGTTTTCGGTAACGACGGGCACGTACAAATGAGGAATGCCGTTATACGGGGTGAATTCAACGCGCTTCGGGTCAATCATGATGAAGCGAACCTCGTCGGGCGTGGCACGCATGAGAATGGACATGATCATCGCGTTGATTGCGACCGACTTGCCCGAACCCGTGGTGCCGCCGATAAGCAAGTGCGGCATTTTCGCAAGGTCGACGACAATCGAATGGCCTTCGACATCTTTGCCGATAGCCATTTCAAGCGGTGCGCCATGGGCGTCTTTGAGCACGTCGCCCAATAGCACGTTCTGTCGCGTGCGATTCGGCACCTCGATGCCGACATGATTCGTTCCAGGAATGGGCGCGAAAATGCGCACACCGGGCGCCGCGAGCGCCAAGGCGATATCGTCGGTCAAGCTCATAATGCGGCTTACGCGCACGCCAGAAGGCAAGTCAACCTTGAACAGCGTGACCGTGGGGCCGGCAACCCAGCCAACAACCTGCGCCATGATGCTGAAATCTTCGAGGGTGTTTTGCAGCTCAGCGGCAAGCGTGCGAAGCTCAGCCTCATCGGCTTCGGTAGCAACTTCGGTATGGCGAATGAGGCCAAACGCCGGCAAGGTGAAATCGCCGCGCGTCTCCCCTTCTTTATTAAACGCAGAATTGTCGATTTTCTTAGCTTTAGCCGAACCCGCAGCACGCGTTTTCGACGCCCCAGACGCGGCGGAAACATCGCCCAAACGACGTGTCATCGACTTTTCGGCAGCGCCCTCGTTCGAATCGGGCCGCAAAGCGTTGTCGACAGCCTCGGCTTCGTCTTCCCAAGGAAGCGGCTCACGCTTCGCTTTCAGCACCCGCGTTTTCGCAGAAGGCGCAGGAGAGCTGCAATCTGCCTGCTTTTTTATCCGGGAAGGCGCGGGCTTCGCGCCGAAAAGTTGAGTGATGGCTTCGTCTTCGGCGGCATCACGGGCACCCTCGGCCGCATGCGCTACGCCCATGCCAGAGGCAACACCAGCAGCCCCCGACGCGGCATTTGAAGCAGCGCTCACGACATCGTCGGCAGCGCCAAAAGCGTATTCAGCTGGCCAATAGGTGTCAACCGTGGGAACAGGGGCCTGACCAGGACGACGGCCTTCGAGCAATTGCGTCGAAAGCGACTCCGATGCGCGGCGAGGGCGCGAAAGGTCACGAGGCACATGCACAGGCTCGGCACGACGAATGCGTGCTGGCGGCACCTCTCGTTGGGCCTCTTGCGCAGCCTTCGCAGCAGCGGCAGCTTCGCGTTCCTTTTTCGTCATGCCGAAGCCGGCAAGCAAGCCGCGCTCTTCGCGACGAGGGACGCGAGCCTCGGGAGACTCGACCTGCGCCTGAGGACGATTTTCGTCAAGCGCGGCATAGGGATTATCGTTCTCGTCGGCAGCTTCGTAAGGAATGCCAGGAAGTTCGTCATCTTCCGCATCGCGTGCGGCACGCAGGCGCGCATTGAATTGCGAACCCTTCTCGCGAAGCGACTCGAATGCACCCGTAAGCGAAAAGCCGATGATGACGGCTCCGGCAAGCGCGACCCCGAGAAGGAGCGCGATGCTCACGGCTTCGCCGAACAGCTGCAGAAGCGCCCATGCAATGCCAGAGCCAACGTAGCCACCGCGCGAGGCAAGCACATTCGCGTCGAAAAGCACAGCGCCATTGGTTGAAGCACCAGGCGTAAGCAGCGAAAGGGACGACATGAACGCAAAGAAGAGCATGGCAAGCCCCACGCCCAAGCGTAGAGGCAAATCGGCGCGATCGACGCGAACAATAAGGCTCGCGCCCACGATAACCAAAATGAACGGCAGCACATACGCGCCAATTCCGAGCGAAAGATGCAACGCGCTCGAAAGAGCGCTCGTCAGAAAGCCAGAAGGCTGCAATACAACGGCCAAGAAGAGTACGACGGCAAGCACGGCGACAATGACGCCGGCGATATCGCGCTTGGTGCGATCGTCGAAAATACGCGGCTCGCGATCGATTTCCTCAAAGGGGGCTTCCTCTTCGACGGCGCGGGCGCGCGCCCTGCCGCGAGACGGAGCATCTTTAAGCGCGACGCGATCTTCGGCGTCGTTCTTTCCCTTTTTCCTTTGGGCAGAAGCGCCTTTGGCGCTATTCGATTGTGCGGTGTTCTTCTTTGAACCGCGGGCCAATGGCGTGCTCCTTCAAATACTGCGTTTACGATGCATATAAATTCGGCAGCGGCCGAGTCGCCTGAAAGGCAACCCGGCCGAAATATTCATACGGCTTGCACTGACGTGCGAAACCTGAATTATAGCGCAGCGGAATGTTCATTCCGCGAAACGTTTACACCTCGATAATCGTCGCGATGACCATAGGACGCTGCTTTGTGCGGTCCCACAGAAGCGAATGCAAGGAATCGCGGCACGCCTTCTCAAGGTCTTTGCCCTTCACGCCGCGCTCAACGCTGCGACGCAGGGTGCATTTGACGCCGTCGGTCGCCTCGCGACGAAGCTCAGCAACATCGCCGCCCGTGATGCCGTGCATCTCGACGCGCACATTGCCTAAAATCTGGTGGCGCTTATGATCGACAGCGGCGCAAATGCAAGCGAAGCCGCAATTGGAAAGCGTCGTGCGCTCATCGAGCACGTCTTTCGAGGTATCGCCCACAGAAAGGCCGTCAACGTAGACGATGCCGTTTTCGACGGGCTCACCGAATTTAACGATGCCGTTCGTCATCTCGAGCGTATCGCCGTTTTCACACATAAAGATATGGCTCGGGTCAACACCCGTGGCCTGAGCGAGATTCGCATGAGCGCGAAGATGCATCGACTCGCCATGCACCGGCATGAAGTACTTCGGCTGCACGATAGAAAGCACGAGCTTGAGCTCTTCTGCACTCGCGTGGCCCGACACGTGAACCATGGCGCGGTGCTTGTCCCACACATCGCAACCAATCTTGGAAAGCTGGTTCACGATGCGCGTAACAGCTTTCTCATTGCCAGGAACGGGCGTCGCGGAAATGATGACCGTGTCGCCTTCGTCAATCTGGATGGTCTTATGCTCGCCGTTCGCGATACGGGCAAGCGCCGAAAGCGGCTCGCCCTGGCTGCCCGTGCACATAATGACAACCTTCTCGGGCGGAATACCCTTCAGGTCATAGGCGTCGATAAGGTCGACGTCTTGAATCTTCAGATAGCCCAAGCGACGTGCGATATCGGTGTTTTGAATCATCGAACGGCCCGTGACCACGACTTTGCGGCCGCACGCGACAGCCGCATCGGCGATCTGCTGCAGGCGATGGATATGGCTTGCAAAGCTCGCGATAATGACGCGACCCTTGGCGTTCTCAATAATGGGACGCAACGTCTTGCCCACTTCAGCCTCAGAAGGCGTGAAGTTCGGGTTCGTGGCATTCGTCGAGTCGCTCATCATGAGGTCGACGCCCATTTTCGAGAAACGCGCGAGCGCTCCAAAGTCGGTGCGAACACCGTCAATCGGGCTCTGGTCGAGTTTGAAGTCGCCTGTGTGCAGCACATTGCCGGCCGGAGACTGGAAGAACACGCCGAGCGCACCTGGAATGGAGTGATTCACTGCGAAAAAGTCGACCACGAAATTGCCGATTTTCATCTCGTCGCCGGGATTGACTTCGCACAGCTTCGCCTTGATGCGATGTTCCTTGAACTTGCCCTCGATAAGGCCGAGCGTCATCTTCGTGCCGTAAATCGGAACCTTCTTGGTAAGGTCTTTCATGAGGTACGGCAAGCTACCCGTATGGTCTTCGTGGCCGTGGGTAATGATGATGCCGCGAAGCTTATGCTCATTCTCAAGCACATACGTGTAGTCGGGAAGAATGAGGTCGATGCCCGGATGGTCGTCGTCAGGGAACATGAGACCAGCGTCATCGAGAATCATGTCGTCGCCGCACTCGATGACGGTCATGTTCTTGCCAATGCCGTCGAGACCGCCAAGCGGAATGACCTTCAGAGTCACATCGGGGTTGTTCTTCACCGCACGGCGAGAATTGCTGCCAGAGCGAGGCTTGCGCGTGCGCGGTTTATTGAACGATTCGGGCTCGAGTTCGGAGCCTGGCGTAAGCTGCGGGCGCTTATGCTCGAGCGAGACGTGCTTAGTGCGCGTCGTGGAACGACGCCGATTTCCATTCGAAGCCTTCGTTGACTGCTCAGTCTGATTGGCAGAAACAGCCTTGGCGTCTTGCTGGCTGCCGTTTTGCGCGGCGTCTTTTTTAGGGCCGCGGCCGCGGCCCCCGCGAGAGCCGCGAGAACGGCTGCGATTTTTCGTACCGTCGGTGCCTTCAGCGTCATTTTTTGCCGCAGAAGACTTGGCAGCAGCAATAGCGCCGCCAAGCGTGCCGGAAGACAGCTCCGGCAAGTTCTGTTCGTTAGTCAAGTTTCATTCGCTCCTTAAGCATAGTGAAACGCACATAGAGGCGCCCAAAGGTCGCACGGCGTTTCGGTATTCCAATGAACACATTGCCCGGCAGCACCAACGCGCGCCAGCGCAATGCAACATCCGTACAAAAGAACGCGGTATGCGCTCGAAGACCAACCACCTATCGCACAATGCGAGCCGCAGAATAATTGGCAGTTTGGCCAGACGTCCAATAAAGCGGACGTAAATCAACAACGCAATATTGTACGCCAAAGGCATAACCGTCGCCAAATCGGCGGTATGACGATGCGAAGAAATGGTGAATTGAGACGAATCGTCGGTTCGCCCCGAGCCCTCAGCGGGCGGAGAGGCGCGGCAAGACCGCGGACCGCTATCGCTCGCTACGCGCGGTCCTCGCTGCGCTTCATTTTGAAATGAAGTGCACGAAATGAGCGCAGAGGGTCTCACACGCCCCTCCGCCCGCTGAGGGCTCGGGGCGAACGTGAGCGAGATTCATTCAATGGAAGACCTGGACGAGAGTTTCGATTGCAAATCTGCCTATTCTCGTGGTCATGCTTTGCTGTCATTTTATTGCCGCACAGCACTGATAGCGACCATCTAGGTTCGTTCTCGCACTTCACCTCAAAGGTAAACGAAGCCAGGCGAGCATAGAGCGCAGTGCACGAAGGGCGCGAAACGGTAGCGAGCTGTGGTCGCAAGCAGCGTCACGCGACCAAAAACTGGCAATTGGGCCGAAATACGAAACGACCCCGCCTACGCGGGGTCGTTAGATGCGGAAGTCTTTAAGCAAAGATGCTCGTGTAGCCCATGACGAAAATGGCCACGATGAGCACAGGGATGCCGTATTTGATCCACGGTTTTGCCCAGGCGGGGAATTTAACGCCTTTCCCCTGGTCGGCTTCGGCAAGGAAGTTATCCCAGCCCCAGCCGAATTTCTGTGTGCAGAACAGCACGAAGACAAGAGCGCCCAGCGGCAACATATTGTTCGAGACGACGAAGTCCTCGATGCTCTGAATATCGCCGATTGAGGGAATCGAGATATCAGAAAGCACGTTGAAACCGAGCGCGCACGGCAAGCTCAGCAGCACGAGCAAAATGGCGGTTATGGTAACGGCACGGCTGCGCCACATGCCGAATTTGTCCATCGTCCAACTTACGAGATTCTCGAACACAGCGATAACCGTGGAAAGAGCCGCGAAGCTCATGAACACGAAGAAAAGCGCTCCCCATACATTGCCCAGAGGCATTTCCGCGAACACGGCGGGAAGGGTGACGAATACGAGCGAAGGGCCCGAATCGGGCGTGACGCCATACGCGAAGCATGCGGGGAAAATGATGAGGCCCGCAAGAATGGCAACGACGGTATTGAGCGCCGTAACCGAAATGGCTTCGCCCGTCAGGCTGCGCTCGCGGCCAATGTAGCTGCCGAAGATCTCCATTGCGGCAATGCCGAGCGACAGCGAGAAGAACGCCTGCCCCATGGCGGCGTAGACCGCCTGCCCAAACGTCGCCCACTGCTCAGCAGGCGTATTGCCGGCAAACAGCTTACCGAAATCGGGAATAAGATAAAACGCAATGCCCTCACCCGCTCCCGGCAAAGTAACCGTGCGAATGCACAGTGCAATCATGATGACAAAGAGGGCGGCCATCATGATTTTCGTGATGCGCTCGACACCTTTTTGCAGGCCTAGGCGGCACACAAGAAAGCCGATGAGCACAACGACGACCATCCATCCAATAAGCTGCGCGGGGTCGGCCAGCATGCCTGAAAACGTCGCGGCAATCACATCGGGGTCGGTCGTGGACAGTTCACCCGAAGCCATTTTGGGAATGTACGCAAGCATCCAGCCTGCAACCGTCGTATAAAACATGAGCAGCACGTAGCAGCCGATTTGGCCCCACCACGTAAACCAGTGGAAACGGCGATTCGGCTCCAAAACGTCATATGCAAGCGCACCGCTCTTCTGGCTCGCACGGCCCACGGCGAACTCCATCACCATAACGGGCAAACCAAGAATAACGAGGAAGATGAGATATAACAGCACGAATGCGGCGCCGCCGTATTCGCCGACGATATAGGGGAAGCGCCAAACATTGCCCAAGCCAATCGCGCAACCTGCAGCGATAAGCAAAAAGCCGATACGCGACGCAAAATGTTCGCGCGCAGGTGCGGCTTGCTCGTTAGAAGCCATCGAAAACCTCTCTATATAAATAGGTAGAACAACGATTGCGTCACAGAACGCAAACTCTAAAAGTATATCCAATAACCAACTCTCTGCGCGAAAAAAGCCGTCCCTAGGGGCGGCTTTTCGATAAACGCAGCAGAAAACGCAATATGACAACGACTCTACCACTCAAGGCGTTCATTGAGAAATGGCTCGAACCATCGCATCACCAGCATGTTGAGACTCGCGTCACTCTATCGAAGCAGCGGCTCTTAAGCGGTAGCTACAGACCCTTCGACGATCTTGCCTTCCTCATCAACGCGAGGCGCGCCAGCAGCGATTTGCTTCGCAACGAGCTTACGCGCGAGCTTCACCGAGGCAACCATGCACACGCCCGTGATGATTGAAATCACCATGCCGAAAATCCAGGCGGGAGTAAAGCTCAAAGCCGCGTCGAACGCCTGGCCCGAAACGATAGCTCCCATAATGCCGCCAACGCTCTGCACGGCGACCATGATACTCGTGGCCCTGCCGATATCGAGACGGCCGAATTCTTTCGTCATCATAACCGAAGGACCAACGGTGCATACGCACGTGCCGAACGCAAAGAACACTGCACCAAGAATCGGACCCCAGTCGGTCGTGTTGAAAATCATGAAGAAATTGGCCGCGAAGCACGTAAAGGCGCCGATAATGGACGAAGGAATGAGCCCAAGACGGTCATACATCGAGCCGAGCGCAACCTTGCAGAACACAACAAGCACCAATTCGGCGGAAAGCACCGTAGAAGCCCAGGCGATATCATGGCCACCCGTCACGATGGTCTCACCATTCATGACAACGGAAGTCATATTCGAAATCGTGTTCACGACGATCATCGCATTAATTGCGCCAACCAGCATGAAGCCCAACGCGAGCAGCCAGAACGCAGCGCTTTTCTTCATGACCTTCCAACCAATGGCAACCGTGACCTCGGGGTCAGCCTGTACAACCTTTTTCTTGCCCTTGCTCTCGATTGCTTTAATTTCGTCCTCGGTAAGCTCAGCGCCATAAGGCTGCAGGCCTTTATCGGAAGGATGCGAACGGAAGAAAATCACGGCGATGGGAAGTGAGCCGACCAGGCAGATAACCGCAAGTACCACGAAAGCAAAGCGCCAGCCAGAGGTGGCGATGATGTTGCCGACGATCGGCGAGAGAATTGCGCCGCCGAACGCGGAACCGCACAGCGCCAACGACACGGCGAAACCGCGCTTCAAGTTAAACCAGTTCGTGATAATAACCGAGACGAACAGGCGCGCGCCGGCGGTGATAATGGTGCCAGAAAGCGCGGCAAGCAAGTAAATATGCCAGGGAGCGCTTGCGACCGAATACCCAAAGAGCATCACTGTCGCAAGAGCCGTAATGCCAACCGCGATAGCGCGAGCATTGATTTTATCGAGCAAAAAGCCGATGATGAGCGTGCCCACAATCGAAATAAGCGACGCGAGCGATGTACCCGTGTTGTATTCGCCGATCGTCATGCCCAAATCGCCCACGATTTGCGCCTGAAAAAGCGACATGCAGTTCACGAAGGCCGTGTAGCACGTAGCCATGATCATGAAGCCGCCGATGACAATCCACCAGCCGTAGAAGAAACCTTTTTTCTCTTTGCCGCCCGTCTTCGGCGCTCCGTCTTGCGCACCGTTTGCGACTTGTTCTTCCGCCATTATTCTTCCTTCCGATATGGCTCCCGTTTGCATAGAGAGCCGCAAATATAACGCGTAAAGTTACGACGATTCGCCACTTTAGTCAACTAAAGTTTTAACTCATTTGCATTTTAGCCGCAATTTATTGAGACATTTGAAATAAAAGCGCGTAGAATCGCTCGCCGAATTCTTCAGAACTTCGGTTTGCCCGAGGCTGCGGCCCAGGCGGAAAGCGAGGCACCAGTGCCGACATCCATTAATTTCTTCGAAGAAGCGACCGCGCTTAAAGAGCAACTCATTGCATGGCGCCGCGACATCCACCAGATGCCGGAAATCGGACTCGAAACGCCCAATACGAGCGCCTACATTCAATCGGAGCTTACCAAGCTCGATATTCCCTTCCACACGATTATCAACGGTTCGGGCGTTGTGGGAACCATTGGCGAAGGCGAATCGTGCCTTATGCTGCGAAGCGACATCGACGGCTTGCCAATGGCCGAAGAATCGGGCGAGGAGTTCGCATCGACCAACGGCAACATGCATGCCTGCGGCCATGACATGCACGCGGCCACCTTGCTTGGCGCCGCCCATATTCTGAAAGCGCACGAAAGCGAATTGAAAGGCACGGTGAAGTTGTTCTTCCAGCCAGGCGAGGAAGGCTACAACGGCTCTGACGAGGCAATTGCAGAAGGAGTGCTCGAAAACCCGCACGTCGACCGCGCATTCGCGATGCATGTGGTCTCGACGGTGCCCACGGGCGTCATCGTGTACGGAGAACGCCCTATGGCCGCGGCATACAACTGGAAAATCGTCGTTGAAGGCGTAGCGGGCCACGGGTCCATGCCCGACTCATGCGTCGACCCCATCACCGCCGCTGCCCATATTCATATCGGACTTCAGGAAATTCTCGCCCGCGAGATTTCTCCCATGAGCGAGCTTGTTATTACCTGCGGCGCATTCAACGCCGGCGACGCCGGCAACGCGATTCCGCAGTCGGCCACGATGCAAGGGACTATTCGCGTGTTCGACAAGAATACTGAAGAACTCGCCAAAAAACGCATCACCGAAATCGCAAGCGGAATCGCACAAACCTACCGCTGCGCAGCCACGACGACCTTCGGCCGCCCGAGCCCTGCGGTGTTCAACGACAAAGAATTCATGGAGCAATGCGTCGAATACACCAAGCAGACGCTTCCTCAAGCGCAACTCTACGGTGGCGCACACGGCATGGGCTCCGAAGACTTCGGCAGCATCTCTCAAGCCTGCACCGCAAACTACATGATGATCGGCGCAGCTGCCGGTCCGCTCAATGAATGCTATGGGCAGCACAATCCCCATGTTCGATTCGACGAAAACGCGCTTCCCATGTCGTGCGCGCTTTACGCAAGCGTCGCGATGAACTGGCTCTCCGACAACGCGAAATAGGATAATCGCCACATATCGATTCATATTGCTTCAGATGAATGGGCTCACGCAACGTGGGCCCATTGCTATTTGCGCAAAAAGACCCTCGAATGTGGCATGACGCAGTGACCTCTGCATTATGCAGTTACGCCAACAAGCTTCTGACCTGGTAATTTGTGCAACAAGTATGCACCGTTCTTAATTATTCGATATCTTTGACGCAGAAAAGACCACATTCGAGGGTCGTTTTCAACAAAATCGAACTCGCACCGATGACCCAGGTTGTTCCGTAACGCAAGCCCCATCCACGGTGCAGGTCGCGTCCGGAATGCAAATCGAATCTACGACGCAAGTCGCATACACGATGCAGACTGCGTACATAGCGCGAGTCGCGTTGGGACCATTTCCGGTCCGAAAGAATAAAACCGCCGGCATTCCTCGTGAATAAAAAATCCTAGAGGCTTTTCGCCATCTCTTCCAAACGACGCACGCGATGGTACACCGCGCTTTTCGACAACGGAGGATTGGCGCGCTGACCAAGCTCTTTAAGACTTGCATCGGGGTTTTGCAGGCGCAATTTCACAAATTCCTGCAAGCCTGGCGAAAGCTCTGCCATTTTGCCGCTCTCGGCGAGCTTTCGAATGCTCACGATCTGATCGATGGCAGCTTCAGCACTTTTCGCCTGGTTCGCGACTTCTGCGTTCACCTTGCGGTTGATTTCATTGCGCACACTCTTGCGCACACGCTCGTTTTCCATTGCGAGCGCACACTGATGTGCGCCAACAAATGCCAAGAATTCTGAAATCGCTTCCCCGCTCTTGAGGTAAACAATGTACGAGTTACGGCGATGAAGCACACGCGCATTAATATCACGGTCGGCCATGAGCTGCACAAGGCCATCTGCCAATTCTTCGCTTTCCACGGTTATCTCGAAGTGGAAATCGCCACGTGGCTCGGCGATGAAGCCGCTGCCCAGAAATGCTCCGCGCAAATAGGCAGCCGCGCAACACGTCTTCTCGACCAAATGAGGCAGAATTCCCATTTCAATGCCGGTTTTTGCGAGAATTCCCAAATCGTGCAGCGCTGGCTCGAGATTCGGCTGCGAAGGAACGGTAATGAGATAGTTCGGGGTTTTATGGAGCACGCTGCGTCGTACCGTAAGCTCGGTTTTCAGCTTATAAAGGGTGTGCAAAGAACGAATGACGAGACGCGCGACCGAGCTGATTTCCGTAGCAATCTCGAGCTTGTATCGCCCCGGGCCAGAAAACAGCAACGTGCCTTCAATGCGAGCGATTGCGGCAAGCGTAGCTTTATCGCAATGACTACACGTAGGAATCACGCGCGTGAGTTCATCTTTGACATCGGCGGTAAACGACATGAATAAAGGCTTTCTAGGCTTCAGGAGCGAGTCGAAAGTTCAGTATACTGCAAATCACTTGCAAAATGGGACAATAGCGGAGCTCGATCGGGTGATTTCCCTGCTCATTCAACCGAATTGCAACTGCTATCCAGAGTTTTCAAATGAGCGCGGCATGATTGAATAGCACCGAAGAACGCAACGAACAAGTCATGTTCGCACACCTTTGTTTTGTTCAAAGTATACGCTGCGGTGGACGTACGCGAGAAGGCCATCAACACAAACCAATGCGGCAAAACAGCCATAGTGGCCCTATGCAACCTATTCGGCATGGGGCCACGGCTACAACGAAGCAACAGACAGCACTGTGCAGCAGCGTGGCAGCATGGCGCATTATCGCTATTCTTTCGTACGCACTTTCACCATATCGGCTGCACGTCGCTCCACCTCGCGATCTCTTGCGAAACGAGGCTGTGTGCGGGAAAGGCGCAAAACCGTGCGGAACGCATTGCGCAGAGCAATCGGGTCATGCCAGGTAGGACGGTCGGGGTCAACGAGGTCACGAACCATAACGACCGTGCCGCGCGATTGGATTCGATCGGCATCGTCGCAGGAAATGCGCACGGGACGAATTACCTCGCCATGCACTCCAATTTGGCCAGAACGAGCATCAAGATCGACTCGCTCGCAAGCGCCATCGCCAGGATGGAGCGAATCAACGCTATGAACGAGCATGTAATCGACGAGCCCTTCCATGCCATGCCGACACAACGCCTCGTAATGCTCAAGCGCCGTCATGCCACGCGTCTCGCCTTGCTGATCGGCAAGCGAGCACACGAACAACGTCGCAGCATGCGAATCGCGAATCGCATCGACGACGCCCGGCACAAGCAGATTCGGCAAAATCGACGTGAAGAGCGAGCCAGGCCCAAGCACGATGAAGTCGGCTTCGCGAATCGCGTCGAGCGCAGGTTCATAGGCCCGAACTGGCGAAGCCGATTCAAGCCAAACGCGATACAGCGTCGAATCAGAATGGCTCGCCTTCGCCTGACCATCAAGCTTGCACCCGTTCCATGTCGCGGCGCACAGGCGCACCTCATCGAGTGTCGAAGGGAAAACACGTCCCTTCGCGTTCAGTAACCGCGAGCAAATATCGATAGCCTCGGGAAACGAACCCGTCGACTCCTCTAGGGCCGAAAGCATGAGGTTGCCGAGCGTATGATTGCGCGCAAACGAAAAACGGTATTTGAACGCCCTGGTGAGCGGGTCACTCTCGTCAGCGGCCATCGCGACGAGACACTTGCGAATATCGCCGGGCGGCAATACGCCCGCCTCTTCACGCAAAATACCCGTCGATCCACCATCGTCGGCCATAGCAACCACGGCCGAAGTGTCGGCCTCGAGAGAAAGTAGTGTACGAATAGATACGGGCGCACCCGTACCGCCACCAATGACCACGGCCTTTACCGGCGCTGCTGTATCGTGAAGCGCCTGAGCACCTACGTCTTGTTCAAGCTTCGCAAACGCCGCCGTCGCCGAGGGATCGAGAGAAAACGGAGCGCCCATTACACATGCACCTTAGCCTCGCCCGTAAGTTCGTTTTGCACCGATTCCGCCAAGGGTAAATCGCGATGTGTCACGCTCACGCGATATCCGCGCGTGCGCAGGTAATCGCCCGTGGCCTCGGCAATCGCAACGCTGCGGTGTTGGCCGCCCGTGCAACCGACCGCAATAGCAAGCTGCTGCTTGCCTTCCTTCACATAACCAGGCATCACGCAATCAAGCAGGCTCTTCCAATGAGACATGAACTCAACCGTCTCGTCGCGATACATCACGAAATCGCGAACAGGAGCATCAAGACCCGTAAGCGACTTAAGCGCGGGGTCATAATACGGATTCGGAAGGAAGCGCACGTCGATAACGATATCGGCATCAAGCGCGGCGCCATGTTTGAAGCCGAAGGAATACACAGTAACGGCAAGACCTTCCCGCCCATCTCCCTCGCCAAACAGCTCGCGAATTTTCGCACGCAGCTGCATAGGAAGCATATCGGTAGTGTTCACCACGTCTTGAGCCATAACGCGAAGCTGATAGAGCAGTGCACGCTCGGCAGTGATACCCTGCGCGATCGTCATACCCTCATCGCACAGCGGATGGCGTCGGCGACTCGCCTTATAACGAGCGACGAGCTTATCGTCATCGGCATCGAGGAACACAATGCGAAACGGAATACCCTTGCTTTTCAGGGCATCGAGCTCGTCGTCGAGATCAGCGAAATAATCTTTATTTCGAGCATCGCAAACCACAGCAAGTTTGCGCGAAAGGCCGCTTCCGGCATCGGCGGTCACCACAAGCAATTGTCCCAACAAGCTTGCGGGCAAATTATCGATGCAAAAATAGCCCAAGTCTTCAAAAGCATGCATGGCCTCCGTGCGGCCTGCACCGCTCATACCTGTAATGATAACCAAGTCGTTCGGGCTCTCGCCCATCTTGCGCTCAACCATAGATACGCTCCCCCCATCGACAAGCTACTCACCACGGGCCCATTCGGGCACGCTAATGTTTTCATCATTCACGTTTTCAGCGGACTGGTCAGGCACAATGCCCTCGCCCAACCCCTCGACCCTATCACGCTCTCCATTATACTGCGCGAGCACGGTGGCCACTTCACGCGCAACCTCTTCGGGCACCGCGCCAAGGCCAATAACCTCATCAACATCCATATCTCGCAGTTTACGAAAGCCTCCCGCCGCCGAAAGCAGCGCCTTTTTACGGACAGGGCCCAAGCCAACGACGTCATCGAGAATCGATTTCGTCATACCTTTGCCACGAAGCTCCCGGTGGAACGTAATGGCGAACCTATGGGCCTCATCGCGAACCTGCTTCACCAGATACAGCGACGCCGACCCGCTCGGCAGCACCACCGGACCGCTCTCCTGCCACGGAACGAAAAGCTCCTCGTCTCGTTTGGCCAAGCCGGCAAGCGCAATATCGTGGATGCCCATTTCGTCAAACATCTCAAGCACGGCGTTGAGCTGCGGCAAACCGCCATCGAGAATAATCAAATCGGGCTTCGAACCAAAACGCTCGTCGGCCATGCGCTCTGCGCAATATCGGCGCTGCATGACCTCCTGCATCGACAGGAAGTCATTTGCCTCATCGAGCGGCGTCTTGATTTTAAAGCGGCGATATTGGTTTTTGTCGGGCCTTCCGCCCGTGAACACCACCATGGAGGCAACGGTATACGAGCCATGGATAGTTGAGATATCGAAGCACTCGATGCGCATGGGGGCAACATCCATTGCAAGCGCGCTTTCAAGCTGCAGCAGGGCATCATTGATGCGTTTATCCTCGTAGTTCGTACGCACCTTGTAGCGCATGAGCGTGTGCTGCGCATTCTTGCATGCCATGTCGAGCAAGTCTCGCTTTTCGCCACGTTGGGGCACAGTAAAACGAACCTTTGCGCCATGGGCGGAGTCAAGCTTGTCCGTAAGCCATGCTTCCATCGCCGATGCATCTTCCAATTCGCGCTCAACGATGACCTCGTGCGGAATGGACGTGGTAGCGTCGTAATAACGAAGCAGAAAGGTATGGAGCAAATCCTCGTCAGGCACATCACGGCCGCGGTCGAGCACGAACTCGTTGCCATTCACAACGCGGCCTTCCCGCACCATGAACACATGAACGCCCGCTATGGTCTCCTCGCGGGAAATGCCCACAACGTCAGCGTTCAAGTTGCGAGACGAAACCGCGTGCTGTTTGTCGGAAAGCGAATTGATCGTATCGATGCGCGCCTTGATACGGCCCGCACGCTCGAAGTCGAGCTCAGAGGCGGCATCGCTCATTTCGCCTGTGAGCTCGTCAACGAATTCACGGCGATTGCCCGCAAGAAAACGCTCGACCCGTTCGACGTTGTGCCGGTATTCCTCGGGGGTAATACGACCGCAGCACGCACCAGGCCCAAGGCCCACGTTTGCATCGAAGCACGGCCGCGTTCCCGCTTCCGACAAAAAAGCCTCGAGCGACCCCGCGTCGAGCTTGCGCTTCAGGCGGCGCCATTCGTTGCATTTCGACGAACAAATCGGCACGACTTTGCGCGCGATATCGACCAATTGGCGCGCCGCGCGGCTATCGGTGTAAGGGCCAAAATATCGCGTACCCTCTATGTGCTTTTCACGCGTGTATTTAATAGCGGGGAAAACATCGCTTTTCGTAATCGCGATGAACGGATAGCTTTTATCGTCTTTGAAGTCGGCATTGAAAAACGGGGAGAACTGGTTAATGAGGTTTTTTTCGAGCACGAGCGACTCATGCTCGTTATTCACCACCACGTACTCGAACGTCGACACCTGCTCGAGCATCATGGGAATTTTAGCACGCTCGTCTTGTCCCATAACGTACTGCTTCATACGGGCGCGGAGCTGCTTCGCCTTGCCGACGTATATTACCTGCCCTGACGCATCTTTCCACAGATAAACGCCCGGAAGCGTAGGCACGCTTTTCAGCTGTTCTTTCAGACGGGCGATTTTTTCGTCGAATGATTCATGTTCGGGCGGCGCATCGAGCACCACGCCCCCCGCAGCGCCCAAAGATCCTTTGTTTTCAATTGTTGAGGGTGCCTTTATGTTCATTCTCGTAATATCCCCAGCGTATCCCACGGCAAAAATCCACTAAACTATTCTAGGCTATCGAAAAAGGATTCGGCCATGAAGGCTATGGAGCTTTTGGGCGACACGCCAAAAACGTAAAGAGCCCTATCGCCGCACTTGATTTGCGACTCGCAACCACGCCACGGAAGCGATGCCGTTCATGCAGGCGCGACAACGCACACAACGTTTCCGATTGCATAAGGAGAAAATCACATGTCGCAATATGATTACTTAGTCGTAGGCGCAGGCTTGACGGGCGCCGTCTTCGCGCATGAAGCACAAAAGATCGGCAAAAAGTGCCTGGTAATTGATCGCCGCGACCATATAGCGGGAAACGTCTTCACCGAAGAAATCGAAGGCATTAACGTGCACCGATACGGAGCCCACATCTTTCACACTTCCCTGCGTGGCGTTTGGGACTATATGGGCCAATTCTGCGAGTTCAACAACTACGTGAACTCCCCCGTTGCCTTTATCAATGGCGAAACGTATAACATGCCCTTCAACATGAACACGTTCAGTAAGCTTTGGGGCGTCTTTACCCCCGCCGAGGCGAAGGCGAAAATCGCCGAGCAGGTAGCTAAGGAAAATATCAAAGAGCCCACGAATCTTGAAGAGCAGGCACTGTCGCTCGTTGGCCGCGATATCTTTGAAAAGCTCGTGAAGGGCTACACCGAGAAGCAATGGGGACGCGACTGCAAAGATTTGCCCGCCAGCATCATCAAACGCCTGCCATGCCGCTTCACCTATGACAACAATTATTTCAACGACCGTTTCCAGGGCATTCCTATGGGCGGCTATACGAAGATGGTCGAGCGCATGCTCGAGGGCGTAGAGGTGCGTTGCGGCGTCGAATACAAAGAACTCATTTCAGAACAGCCCGACATAGCAGATCGAACGATTTACTGTGGCCCGATTGATGCTTTTTATGACTTCAAATTAGGCACTCTGGAATACCGAAGCCTTCGATTCGAAAGTGAGATTCTTGACGAGGAAAATCACCAAGGCGTCGCCGTCGTGAATTACACCGCGCGCGAAGTGCCGTACACTCGCATCATCGAGCATAAACATTTCGAATTCGGCACGCAGCCTAAAACGGTCCTAACTCGAGAATACCCCGCCGACTGGAAGCCTGGAGACGAGCCGTATTACCCGGTAAACGATGCGCGCAACGAAGCGTTGTATGCCGAATATGAGAAGCTTGCGGCCGAAGAGGGGGATGTGGTGTTCGCAGGCCGCCTGGGAGGCTACAAATATTACGACATGGACAAAGCCGTTGCTGCCACTTTTGATCTTGTTAAAAAAGAGCTTGGAGTGGAAATCGCCAAATAGCCACCCCACAAGCACATTAACGAGAAAAGCCTGCTTATGCAGGCTTTTCTCGTTATAAGGCAATCAATTCTAGAAAGAGCTATTTCGCATCTTCCGCCATGAACCTATACACTTCAATCTCCCACTGCTTACGGCTCGCCTTAGCGACGGAATCAAGAATAAGACCGGCGGTAAAGGCAAGACACCCACAGAACACAAGCCCAACGGCCAGAATGGTAGAAGGAACACGAAGCACCACTCCAGTCGCAAGGAAAGCGGTGATGACAGGGATTCCCACAATCAAACCAAGCGCAATCAAGATGAGTGAAATCCACGCAAAAAAAGCGAGGGGCTTGTATTCTTTAAAAAGGCTTGCAATGGCTTTAAGGACCTTCGCGCCGTCGCCAAACGTGGAAAGCTTCGACTCGCTGCCCTCGGGGCGATCTCGATACTCGATGGGCACATCGACAATGCGCCAACGTTTATCAACCGCATGGATGGATAGTTCGGTTTCAATCTGGAAGCCCTCGGAAAGCACGGGCATGGTTTTCACGAAAACGCGATTGAACGCACGGTAACCCGTCATCACATCATCGAATGCAAAGCCATAAATGGCTTTGATGAGCCAACGAACCAGGTTATTGCCAAAGCCATGAAACGCTCGGTCGTTTTCTTCTCCGTAGCTTCCGTTAGAAAGACGGTCGCCAACGGTCATATCGGCCTCGCCCGCCTGAAGAGGGGCCAAAAGCTCACGCGCCGCCTCGGCGGGATACGTGTCATCACCGTCGACCATAATGTAATAATCGGCATCGATGTCGCGGAACATTGAGCGTACCACGTTGCCCTTGCCCTGGCGCGGCTCATGACGCACTATCGCTCCGTGTTCTGCGGCGATTTTGGCGGTCTCGTCTTTCGAATTATTGTCATATACGTAAATTACCGCTTCGGGTAATTCGCGCTTAAAGTCATCTACCACCTTGGCAATGGTTACGGCTTCGTTGTAGCACGGTATAAGCACCGCAATGCTATTGCCCATTCGAGCCTCCATTTAAATCTGTCATTTACTCAACCAACTTTGAATTGTTGAGATTATAGCTTCTTACAAGTAAAGCCATTTATGCTATTGACCCATGCAAATAATCGGCAAATTCTCACGACCATATGCGCCTTTGGAAGCCCGAATACGGGAACATGGAATCATGACGGTAGAAATGTCCAAATCCACACAACGCATTACCGACATGAGCGTTCAGACTATGCGATATGATGAGGGCGCACATGAACACTCCGCGCAAAGCGCGATATTAATGATAGGAGGGCTTCATGCCCGCAATGCTCGCAGCGCGCCTTTACCGCGTTTTGCCCCTTCTCGCAATACTCGCGATAATCGGTATCGTCGTCTATATATTCATGTCGTGGCGATACACGCCGGCACGCGCCAAAGAGGCAGTCATAAAAATCTTCATCGCCCTAAACGGCGGCCTGTCGATTCTCTTTGCGCTCGCAACGCTCTACGCATGGATTGAAAGCAATGCATTCGTAGCCGATTTCTTCATTACCTGCTTGGCAACCACGCTCATCATGCTCGGCATTACGTTCATCTGCCGCAGGAATTTCCTCAAGCACAACCCCAACTACCGCTGGCGACTTACCGACCGCGCCAAGAAGGCGCCCAGGAAATAGAAAAACCTGTTAAACGCTACGAGCATATAACAGGTTTTGAGCAGATTCGTCAGGCTTCGATGAACCCGAGGTGAACGCACGCATTCCAAATGCCGTCATCGTCGACATTGGTCGTCACGTAATCGGCACGCTGTTTCAGCTCGTCGATTGCATTCCCCATGGCGACGCTCGTCCATTCGGGTAAAAACATGCACACGTCATTACTGCCGTCGCCAAATACCACGACGTCTTCGGTCGACGCCCCTAAGTGCGCCATGCAGCGCTTGATTCCCTCGCCCTTATCAACGGGCTCAACGAATACGGCATATGGGCTGAAACGCGCCGTAGGCACTTTCGATAGAGAGGCAATGCGCCCCTCTTCTTCGGGCGAGCAAATCACATAGACCTTATAGAAGCACTCAATCGAACGATAATCGAGCTCCGGGTCGACAACCGTCTCCATATACGAATCATGCACAAGTGCATCGTAGTTGGCATAGCGAGTCCAACGGCGGCGCGAATCGTCGAAAGAGATCGCCCATACAACGCCGAGTCGCTCGCATTCCTCGATAACGTCGATACATGCTTGCGTATCGAGCGGTTTGATTCCCAAAAACTCGCCATCGAGCGTAAGGCTATTGCCGCCGTCGGCCACCATATTCTGGAACCCGAGCTCATACATGAAGCCCTCACCCATCGCATGCAGGCGTCCCGTGCATATCGCAAGGAAATGACTTTCAGATTTCAAGATTTCGAGCGCTCGCTTCGTCGATTCGGGGATATACCGCCCCATAATCGGCCCCGCAGCCAAGGTGCCATCAATATCGAAAAAGAAATAATGTTTGCGCATATGCCTTCATCCTTATCGGCCCGATTGCATGAAGCAAACGAACTATAACCGCGCTCATAGCGAGCAAGCAGCATCCCAATCAGGCACATCGACTCAAATGCGGACCAAAACACAGCCCGAACGAGCAACAACAGAAAGACAAGGCGCCATTGAGAACACCGCGCGGCATCCATAAAAAAGGCCGACGGTATGTCGGCCTTAGTTCGTTCATGGAGCCAGTGACAGGAATCGAACCTGCAACCGACTGATTACAAATCAGTTGCGCTACCGTTGCGCCACACTGGCAAGTGAGCTTGGTTAGTGTACCACAACTACTTTACAAGCAGCTGAGCAATTTGCACAGCATTGGTCGCGGCGCCCTTGCGAATCTGATCGCCGCAGCACCAGAACGTGATCCCGCGCGATTCATTGGGGTTCGAGATATCGCGACGCATGCGGCCAACCCAAATAAGGTCTTGGTCGCTCGTATCGATAGGCATCGGGAAACGGTCGTGCGCATTGGCGGCATCTCGATCGTCAACGAGTTTCACGCCAGGAGCCGAAGCGAGAAGCTCGCGAGCCTGCTCAAGCGTGATGTCGCGTTCAAATTCAAGCGTGATGCTTTCGGAATGCGAACGAAGAACAGGCACACGAACACAGGTGCAATTCACGCGGAGCTCGGGGAGATGCATGATTTTGCGGCCCTCGTTCTGAAGCTTCATCTCTTCCGAAGTGAAGCCCTCGTATTTAAAGCCACCAATCTGAGGAATAAGGTTGCTCGCAAGCTGAGCGGCGAATGCGCTCGGCTCAGGCATAGGTTCGCCCTTGCCCATCGCCGCAATTTGCGCCTCGAGCTCGCGCATGCCCGGCACGCCTGCGCCGCTCGCGGCCTGATAGGTGCTCACGATCATGCGTTGCACGCCCGCGGCCTGATGAAGCGGCCACGTAGGAACAAGGCCAATAATGGTGGCGCAATTCGGGTTCGCAATAATGCCCTTATTCCATTTCACATCTTCGCCATTGATTTCCGGTACAACCAGCGGCACATCTTCATCCATGCGGAAGGCGTGCGAATTGTCGATGACCGTTGCGCCCGCTTCCACGGCATGCGGAAGCAATTCCTTGGCGATGTCATCGCCGGCGGCGCCCAAGACGATATCGCAACCCTTGAAGCACTGCGGGGTGGCTTCTTCAATGACGACTTTTTCACCCTTGAATTCGATCGTTTTGCCAGCGCTGCGCGCACTCGCGAAAAGCCTCAAATCAGCGACAGGGAAATCGCGCTCCTGCAAGCACTCGAGCATCTGCTGGCCCACAGCGCCCGTAGCACCCAGGATTCCGACGTTGTAGCTACTCATTGGTCGCCTCCTCTTCGGCTTCCTCGACAGTAATGATGTTATCGTCGCTATCGACAAACGCGCCGTAAATAACGCGAATAGCACGCTCGAAATCGTCGGCATCGACGCCAACAACAATGTCAAGCTCTTCGGAGCCCTGCGCGATCATGCGAATGTTGATGCCCGCATGGCCCAATTCGCCGAACAGGCGGCCCGAAGTGCCCGGGCGGCTCGGCATGTTGCGGCCGACCGTGGAAATAAGCGCAAGTCTATCGACGATTTTGATCTCGTCGGGCTCGAGCTCGCTTTTAATATCGGCAACAATGGAATACAGGCAATCTTTCACATCGCTGCCCTGCACCACCACGGCAAACGAGTCGATGCCCGTGGGAATGTGCTCGATGCTCACGCGATAGCGCTCGAAAATCGACAAAGTTTTGCGAATGTAGCCAACCTTGCTCGACATATGGTTCGTCTTCACGTGAATAGCGACGAAATCTTTCTTGCCCGCAATACCCGTGATGAGCGGTTCGGCCACACCGGGCTCGGTTTCCTCGGAAATCACGGTGCCGGGGTCGTCGGGCGCATTCGTATTCTTAATCACAAGCGGAATGCCGGCATCTTTCACCGGGAAAATCGCCTCTTCATGCAGCACGCTCGCGCCCATATAAGAAAGCTCGCGAAGCTCGGCGTAGGTAATGCGCGAAATCGACTTCGGATTATCGACGATGCGTGGGTCGGCTGTAAGGAAGCCGGAAACGTCGGTCCAGTTCTCATACAAGTCGGCGCCCAGGCACTGAGCCACAATCGCGCCCGTGATATCTCCGCCGCCGCGGTCGAGCAGCTTGATTTTGCCATCTTCCGTCGCGCCATAGAAGCCAGGAAGCACGAAGCACTTTTCCTCGCCGATCGCAGCCTTGAGCTTTTCGGAGGTCTTTTCCATATCGATAGAGCTATCGGCGCGGAACGCAATAACGTCAGCAGCATCGACGAACGGGAAGCCCAAGTATTCAGCCATCATGCGGCCCGTGAAGTATTCGCCACGGCTCACGATGTACTCAGGCGTGTATTCTCCACGCTTCGCGAGCTCGCGGAAGATGCCGAATTCATGGGAAATGGGGTAGCTCAGATTCAACTCTTTGGCAATTTCGCAGAAGCGCTGGCCGATAGTGCCCAGAAGGTCATCGCATGTCACGTGGTATTGCAAGTGAGCGTTCACCAAATACAGCAAGTCGGTGATTTTGCTGTCGAACTTATCACGCTTGCCGGCGGCGCTCACGACGACAAAACGGCGAGAGGGGTCGGCCTGGACGATTGCCTTGACTTTTTTGAATTGGCCGGCAGAACTCACGCTCGAGCCGCCGAACTTCGTAATCTTGATCATAGAACTACCTTCGATGCGCAGTACACGTAAAATCGATGATGCCACTTTAGCACGCAAAAGCGCAAGCCCTTTCGGCAGATGGCCAGAAGTCACCATATGTGGTACCTATTTGAGAGCCTAAGCCAAAATACGAAAACGCGCCGAGGAGACATACCCCTTGGCGCGTTTGAGTGTTATGCAAGTTGAATGCGCACTCCCTGGGTGTCGCACTCAAGCACATGCACCTGGAAATCGGGATGCATACTCTGCAGGCGCGCTCGCAGGCTTTCCGCGACCAGTCCATCATCGGTTACCGCCATAAGGGTGGAACCCGAACCAGAAATCCACAGCGTAGCCGCACCACCATTCAGGCAAACGTCCCGCACCTCATCGTAATCGGGAATAAGTTCACGGCGATAGGGTTCTTGGATTTTGTCGTCGCAGGCGGCAGCGATAAGACGAACGTCGCCCGACTCCAAACCGCGCGTAAGGCCAGAGATGCGTCCCATTTGCCACACAGCGGTAGACAGGGGCACTTCCTGAGGCACAATCTTGCGCGCCTCCTCGGTTTTAACCTCGTAAGGCGGAATTACCGTGACGAAACGCAGGTTCGGATTCACGTTATAGCGAATGCAATTCGGCAATTCGCCCTGCGGCGTAAACGAGCACACGAGCGATCCCATAATGGCGGGAGCGACGTTATCGGGGTGGCCTTCCATTTCGGTCGCGATGCTCACCGCCTCGGCGCGGCCCACAATGCGACCCGTGAGCGCGGCGGCGCCCATGATGCCCGCAACCGTGCACGTCGACGAGGAGCCCAAACCACGTGAAACGGGAATCGCCGCATCGATATGCAGCTTAATAGGAAACGACTCCTCGCCCCAGTGCGCAAGCGCAAGCTCAAAGCTTCGGTACACGAGGTTGTTTTCATTGCGATACTTCTCGGGGCAACCCGAAATCTGCAGCTCGTCAGCACGCTCGAACGTGAATTCCGAATACAGGGAAACCGCCATACCCAGGCAGTCGTAGCCAATGCCAAGATTCGCCGACGTAGCCGGCACCGTAATTTTTACGCTCACAGCAACTCACCGCATTTCGTTTCAACATAAGAAGACATGTCGCCAACCGCGATCACGTCGCCGAAACGCTCATCGGCGTTTTCGAGGGCGGCCAAAGCGGCAGGAGCTTTCGTTTCACTCGCGCCTTCGAGTTCGCGCATGCAAGCGAAATCGTCCTGCGGCGCAGCCAGCCCCAGCGCCTCGCACACGTCATGGCAGAACTTATACGGGCTCGCGGTAGAAAGCACCACGCGGGGAACGCCTTCGGTATGAGGATGCATCTTGGAAACATGCCACGCGCACGCCGTATGGGGATCGAGCACATAGCCCGTTGCATCGTGGCATTCCTTCATAGCAGCCTCGGCTTGCTCGTCGCTCGCCCAACCGCAGGCGAACGTTTCCTGAATGCGTGCAAGCACCTCGTCGGGCACCTGATAACGACCCGTTTTCGCAAGGTCGTCCATAAGGCCAGCGACAAACCCAGCAGCGCCATCGCTCGCGTAGTACAGAAGGCGCTCAAGGTTCGACGAAATCAAGATATCCATCGAAGGAGAAATGGTTTTGAAGAACTCGCGATTGCGGTCGTACACGCCCTCGGTAAGGAAATCGGACAGCACGTTATTGCAGTTGCTCGCGACAATAAGCTTGCCAACGGGAAGGCCCATGCGCTTCGCAAAATATCCAGCAAGCACATCGCCGAAGTTTCCGGTGGGAACGCAGAACTCGACGGCATCGCCGCATGCGATTTCGCCTGCGCGAACGAGTTGGGCATAGGCATCGAAGTAATACACGACCTGCGGAGCTAAACGGCCGATATTAATGGAGTTCGCGCTTGAAAGCACCGTATTCTGCGCCGCAAGACGCTCGCGCAGCGCCTCGTCTCCAAAAATACGCTTTACGGCGCTTTGGGTATCGTCGAAATTGCCCTCGACGGCAGCGACGGCAACGTTGTCGCCGGCCTGGGTGACCATTTGCAATCGCTGGATTTCGCTTGTGCCGTTATGCGGGTAGAACACGGTAATGCCCAGCCCGGGCGTATTCGCGAAGCCAGCCAAAGCAGCCTTGCCGGTATCGCCGCTCGTTGCGGCAAGAATCATGATTTTTTCGCCCGCGCCTTGCGCAGCTCGGCTCATGAGCTGAGGAAGCATCTGCAGCGCAACATCTTTGAAGGCACTTGTCGGGCCGCGGAAGAGTTCGAGCACGAACGCATCGCCGACCTTTACCACGGGCGCAACGTCGTCGGTTTCAAAGGTGCCTTTGTATGCAGCCTCAACGCACGACTCAATTTCTTCAGCGGAATAGTCATCGAGCAGCGTACCCAAGATATACGCGGCATTTTCGCGATACGTGTTCGTCACAACGCGTTCGAGATCGATTTTCGTTTCGCCCAGCGCATCGGTAACGTAGAGGCCGCCATCGGAAGCAAGGCCATTGAGCACCGCGCGTTTCGCGGACACGCATGCATCGGCGTTTCGAGTGCTGTGGTACATCGAAGTCATATGCCGCCCTTTCGTTTGGTTGAATTCGCTCTAGCATACCAAGCGCGGGCAATGCAATATTACAGCTTTGTTAAATACACCGCTCACCAGCGGTAAACGGCCAATATGGCAGCCGAAAGCCACAAGCGATAGATTACTCGGCATCCGAAGCGAGCTCGGGGCCCACAACTCCTTCATGCGAGGCGAAATCGGGAATGAAACTTTCTTCGGCAGCTCCCCCCTCTTGCCAGAAATAATCATCGCAGCCGATATCATCGGCATAATCGAGAAGCTCCTCGAACGCTTCAGGATCGACTCTCTGCTCAAGTTCGGGATGCAACGGAAACGTTCCCATAGGCGTGTATTGGCTCATGAGAGAAAGCTTAAGCTGGCCGAACGTTTCTTGCACGGCATAGGTTTCATGCACATATCGCACGATTCGCTTTGTTTCCTCCAAGTGCGTCGGAAGCAGCAGCACGCGAACGATAACGTGCGCGCCCTGTTCCACCATCGCATCGAGCGAAGCCATGGCGAATTCGGGGTACGTTGGCGCTTTCGAATAGCTGCGCGCCGTCTGGGCATCGATATAGCGAAAATCGACCAGATAGGTATCGACGAGCCCCTTGAGCAAAGCGATAGTTTCTGGCGTTTCATAGCCTGAAGTGTTGTACACAAACGGAATGGTGAGCCCCGCTTCACGCGCGAGCTTTGCCGCTTCGATAATTTGGGGCACATAGTGCGTTGGCGTTACGAGGTTCACATTGAGAGCGCCTTGGTCCTGCAATTCCAAAAAAATGCAAGCAAGACGACGCACGCTCACATCGACGCCGCAGCTGCCGTTCGCGATGGGTTCGTTTTGACAATACACGCAATGCAGCGGGCAATTCGAGAAGAAAACGGCCCCGCTGCCCACATTGCCCGAAATCGGCGGCTCCTCCCAGAAATGAAGGGCAGCCCGGGCGATGCGCAGCTCGTCAGCCGCGCCACACACGCCCCGCGCACCCGCTACGCGATTCGCACCACACGCACGAGGACAGAGCGAGCAATGCCCAAGCAAGGAAATCGTGGCATCAGAAAAAGAGGCCGTCGAGAGAGCGGCCTCTTCCATGCATGACGTGTTATCGCGCACACCCATCGATCGCCTAAGCGCCGCCTTTGATTTTACGTGCGATGCGATCGGCCACCGAAAGGTCCTCTCGGCGGTCCTGTCCCCAAAATACGATTGCGATCATACCGGGTCCCACATGGGTTCCAATAACGGGACCGATATGCAAATCAAGGAACATGGCGTCTTCTTGCTCCTTCGCGATAAGCTCATGCATGCGCTCGAGGTCTTTAGGACAATCGGCATTGCCCGTCACAATGGCGCCCGAAGGGCCGTCCTGAGAAACTTTATCGAGATAGAACTGAGCGAGCTGGCGAATGCCCTTTTTGCGGCCGCGGGCCACACCCTTCAAGGTGAGCTTGCCTTCCAAATCGATGGTGAGCATAGGTTTCACATCGAGTTTCGCACCTGCCGCAGCAACGCCATCGGGAATGCGGCCGCCACGACGCAACGACTCAAGGTCGTCGACCATAAACATCATGTTAAGGAAATAGCGCGCCTCTTCAGCCCACTCGACGAGCTCTTCAGCCGTAAGGCCCGCATCGCGCTGGCGCAGGGCTTCATATACCAAAGCCCCTTCCGCAACAGAAGCAAGCTTGGTATCGACGATGTGCAGCTGCATCTCGGGATACTTTTCCTGAAGCTGATCGCGCACGAGCAACGACACATTGTAGCTGCCCGAAAGCGCCGACGAGAAGCTCAAGTATACCGTAGGAATACCAGATTGCGCAGCGCGCTCGAACACCTCGGTGTAAGCGGGAATGGAAATTTGAGACGTCGTAGGGAAATTACCCTTGCGCATGCGATCGTAGAATTCCTTGGCGGGCATGCTCACACCGAAATCGTCGAGATGCTGCTCGGTGTCGAAGAGGAACGGGAATTCAACGAGATACACGCCCTCGCGCTGCACCATCTCCAGCGGCAAATCGCAACACGAGTCGATAATAAGATTGCATTTCGCAGTCATTCGTGGCCTTTCTGAAAGCGATTCCGCGCTCCTTACGCGCAATACTTTGACAGACGAACTATATCAGGTCACGGCAGCATTCGTGTCGCTTTGTCAAAAAGGAATCAAATTGTCACTTATGCCGAGCGCACCGAAACATCCCCACAATGCAAAAGGCGGCATCGAACCATAAGGCCCGATGCCGCCTTGTTATCCGCGCTCGAGTTGAAACAAGGATTCTTACCAGCCGATTTTTTGGCCACGAAGCGCCGCCACGAGCGCCGCACGGCGATGCCACATGCCCTCTTCCAGACCCACGGGATACGTATGGGGGTTCAGCAAGCGTTTCTGAGATTCGTCAAGCTTTCCAAGAGCTTCTTTCGCACGCGCCTGCGCGGCCATAGCGCAACGGTCTTCGGCGGCGAGGACCGATTTGCCATCACGCGAAAGCGGGCGAAGCAGCGTCTCGCTCGCAAGCCCCGCAAGCGATTTCTGGCGAAGCAAGTCGGACGGGTCGATGATCTTGTCTTCGACATTTACCGGTTCATTCACGTCGAAAACCATATCGCCCGCGATGCGCCCGTCTTCGAAGAAGAAGCGGCGCACATCGAGAACACCTGGAAGCGTGAGCTTGCTCGACATCTCAGATACCTTGAGGCGAGCCTTCCATTTCGAGTCGCCCTGCGATTTCGTAGCCGACAGCTTATACACGCCGCCAAGCGCCGGCTGGTCATACGCGGTTGCGAGCTTCGTGCCAACGCCCCAGCTCATAACGTTCGCGCCCTGCTCGCGAATAGATTCGATCGTATACTCATCCAAATCGTTCGAGAGCACAATGCCGCAATCGGTAAGGCCCGCTGCATTGAGGCGCTCGCGCGCATAACGCGAAAGCCACGCAAGGTCGCCCGAATCGATGCGAATGCCGGCAAGCTTTTCTCCGCGCTCGCGCATTTCGAGGCCCACGGTAATGGCATTTTCGATGCCTTTTTTCACGTTGTACGTATCGACGAGCAGAACGCAGTTCGTGGGGAAGCATTTCGCATACGCGCGGAAAGCTTCAAGTTCGCTATCGAACGACATGACCCAAGAATGGGAATGCGTGCCTGAAACAGGAATGTCATAGAGCTTGCCGGCAAGCACGTTGGAAGTCGAAGCGCATCCGCCGACAACCGCAGCGCGACTCGCCCACAGCGAACCGCCTGCGCCTTGCGCGCGGCGCAGGCCGAATTCCGCAACAGGCGTTTTCGCGGCAAGGCACACGCGAGCCGCTTTCGTCGCGATGAGCGTTTGGAAGTTCACGCAATTCAAAAGCGCGGTCTCAAGCAGCTGGCATTCAAGAATGGGGCCCATGACGCGGACGATGGGTTCCATCGGGAAAATAACTTCGCCCTCGCGCACGGCATCGATGTCCACCGAAAGCTTCAGAGCCTGAAGGTATTCAAGGAACTCCGCCTTGAAGAGCTTTCCGCCGCCGGGAGCATTGAGCCCCGCCAGGTATTCGATATCAGATTCGGTGAATTCGAACCCATCGATCATTTCCGCAAGCTGCGACATGCCGCACGCAATGGCGAAGCCGCCCTTGAAAGGAGCATCGCGGAAGAAAACCGTGAAGCACGCCTGCTCGCCGAGCTTGTCATTTTCCCAATACCCTTGCGCCATGGTGAGCTGGTACAAGTCGGTAAGCAGCCCATACGCCAAGCGCGGCGTTCCGTTTTCGACGGTTGGCTCGTCGAGGGTTTTCATCTTGATGCTCCTTTCAAAAAATGGGACAGGAGCTCATTCCTGTCCCATTTTTGGTTATTGCTCGCGGTTCTGGCTCTCGCCGCCCTGCGCTTTATGCGTGCGACGACGGGGACGCCTATGCGTCGAGGTTTCGCTTGCCTGGGCCCGCTGCGAGCCTTGAGCCTTCGTCTGAGACAGGCCCGAGGAACGCTGCCCGGGACGACGTTGCTGTTTGGGCTTATCTTGCTTTTGTGCCGCGCCGCGGTTTTTCTGCTGCTGCGGCTTATCGGAGGAACGCTTAGGCTGTGCATTCTGAGAAGCCTGGCCATCGCGGCGTTTCGAACCCTGGGCGGTTTGCGAACTGCGGCGTTTCACACGGCCCTGGCCCTGCTTCTGTTGGTCTTCGCCACCTGCGGCCTCGCCGCGAGAACACTGCTTGCGCTGCGAATCGCGCTTCTCTTCAACCGTAGCTTGCGAGGAAGCGCCGCGTGAACGACGGCGGCGGCGCGAAGAGCGGCCCTGCTCCTCGTCGGCTTCGGCCTTACGGGACTTACGAGAGCTCTCGTTGTGACGCGCCACGGGCGCTTCGGCGAGCTTATCGGTGCCTGTGAAAATCGAGCGATCGACAATTTCCGCAACCTGCATATTCGGATTCGCGGCATTGATGGCAGCTTCGAGCACGTCGGCAGAAACGGAATTCGGCTTACCCGACTTTTTGTCGACACCCATCTCGGCAACAGGAACACGCACGCGCTTGTCTTCGACCTGCAGCGTGACGGTTTCGCGGGGCACGTTGATTTCAACGACCTTCGCTTCGCCACCCGGCACCTTCACCATGGACCCCTGCTTGGGGCAATGGCACTTGAATTCCTTATAGGTATCGGATTCATAGCGAAGGCAACACATGAGGCGACCGCACAAGCCCGAGATTTTTTGCGGGTTCAACGACAAATCCTGGTCTTTCGCCATTCGAATTGACACCGGATTGAACTGGCCGCCCAAGCGAGCACAGCACAACTCCTGGCCGCAGTGCCCGAAGCCGCCGACGATGCGCGCTTCGTCGCGCACGCCGATTTGACGCATATCGATTCGAACGTGGAATTTCGCGGCGAGCGCACGCACGAGTTCGCGGAAATCGATACGCTCGTCTGCCTCGAAATAGAAAATCGCTTTGTCGCCATCGAAAAGGAATTCGACGGTCACGGGATGCATGTCGAGCTTGTATTGCTCGACCATTTCCTTGAAAACAGGAAGCGCCTCTTCGGCCTGAGCCTGAAGATTCGCCCACTTCGCGGAATCTTCAGACGTGGCTTTGCGCATCACGGGCTTCAAGGGGCTTTTAAGTTTCGCGATGGCGTCTTCGGAAACCTCTTTCAGGTTTTCATCGGCCACGCCGTATTCCAGGCCGCGCTCGGTTTTCACGATAAGCGCATCGCCCGCGGAGAACTCGACTCCATTGGGATCGAACCACAACACCCGAGGGTTATAGGTAAGCCTGACGGCAGCGACGTTAGGCATAGAGAACCTCTCTTATCTCGAAAAGCATCGATTCGATGCTCACTTGCGGAGAAACATTATACGAAATGGCATCTTCGCAGGCGCCCACACACTCCTGTGCGCGCGTAACGCGCTCGAGCGTGGTGCGGGCAGCGGCGTCGTGAATAGACGCAGCCACATCGACGTTGACGACGAGAGAATCGTCGCCTGCACAGCATACTCCCACGTCGCGAAGCCATGCGCGAGCTATCGAGCACATTTGGCGCAACAATTCCATGGACGCCGCGCTCATGGCGCGCTTCTGGCGAGCTTCAAGCTGCTTGAGAGCCGAAGCCTGCAGGAATTCAGCCTTTTCTTCCAAATCGCGCTCTTGTTCACGACGCACTTCATCGAGCGGCGTTTTGGACGCCAAAACCAAATCGCGGGCATACTCAAGAATATCAAGGTCATCCGCGCGCAAAAGCGAGCCCATAGCACCTATGATTTTCGTGCGGAACACGCCTCGCTCCTTGGAGCGTAAAAACTGAGCCGCCTTCGTGATGGAGCCGCCCACCGCCTGAATAGCAATGGCGGCCTCGGGAAGAGTGCAGCCCGTATTCTGGGCCAGAATGCCCGACGCCTCGCTCGCCGGAATATGACGAAACGGCACAACTTGACAGCGCGACACGATAGTCGGCAGCACGGCTTCGCGAGTGCGGCCAAGCAAGATGATCGTGACGTCGTCGGGCGGCTCTTCGAGCGTTTTCAAAAACGCGTTCGCGGCCGACGTGCCAAGCGAGTCGACCCGATCGAGGATATACACCTTATGCCCGCCAGCAAGCGGAGCCAGCTGCGAATCGGCGACAAGCTCGCGAATTTGTTCGACAACGTAGCCCTGGGCACCTTCTGGCGCAAGGTAATGCACGTCGGGATGGGACTTGCGGTCGATGCGGCGGCACGTATCTGCCGAACACGCCTCGCATGAGGAACATGGGTCGCCCTCGCACACGATGGCCTTCGCAAGCGCGAACGCCGCCGCCGTTTTATTCGAACCCGCTGGCCCCGTGAACAAATACGCATGGCTCACGCGATCGCCACGCACGCACGCACGCAAGAAATCACGAACTTTGGGTTGCCCGAAAATCCCGTCGAAGACGTCAGACATCATTCGGCCCCGTTTTTCGAATGCGAAACGGGAGCGGCAAACGTCGCTTTTCCGGTATGAGGCTTCTTGATGTCGAGCGGTGCAAAATGCGCGCCCGATTCATCCGCAAGCAGTTCTGCCATAAACGGAAAAATGTCAGCGAGTTCGGCGAAAACAGCCTGAGACGTTTTCGACTTCTTGTCTGCCGAATACACCGTGCGAATGCGCTTCGGGTCATCAGCGGCGATTTCGGCAAACGCATTGCGCACGCGCTCGTGGAACTCGACCCCCGCAGATTCAAGGCGATCAGCGCCATCGTTTTTCGTCGCGCGAACCAAACCGTCTTTCGTCGAAGGCGGAACGAGCAGAATAGTTCTGTCGGGCACAACGCCCTGGCATGCAAATTGGTTGGCGCGCCTCACGAAATCGGCATCGAGCCCACGACCATACGCCTGATACGCCGTCGTAGAGTCGAAGAAACGATCGCACAAAACCACGGCCCCGCGATCGAGCGCCGGCTTAATGACCTCTTCAACGATTTGCGCGCGTGCCGCTTCGTACACAAGAAGCTCGCATGCATCGCACATCGCGGCATTGCCCGGATCGAGCACGATGCTGCGCAGTTTATCACCTATAGCGGTTCCACCCGGCTCGCGCAATCGCACCACTTCAAAGCCGCGTGCTTCAAGCGTTTCTGCCAAAAAACGAATATGAGTCGTTTTACCCGCACCTTCGCCGCCTTCGAACGAAATGAAGACGCCGCGGTGTTGACCGGCCTTATTCGAGGTCATAAATACAACTTCCCTTCACATCGACGCCTACGAAGACGGGAAAATCCCGCACAACGATGCGTCGCAAAGCCTCGGTGCCCAAGTCGTCATATGCAACGACCTCGCCAGATTCAACGCGCTGGGCCAAAAGCGCCGCCGCGCCACCCGTAGCAACGAAATAGACCGAGCCGGTTTCAACGCACGCATCAATCACAGCTTGGCTGCGCACTCCCTTGCCCACCGTGGCGGCAATACCCGCCCGATGCAGCTCAGGAGCGGCGAAATCCATGCGCGATGCCGTTGTAGGACCAACTGCGCCAAAAGGTCGACCTGCCGCAGGAGGCGTCGGCCCCGCATAAAAAATCGTGGCGCCCTCCAAATCATACGGAAGGCATCCTCGCTCGTGAAGCTCGTCGAGCAGGCGCATGTGGCCGGCGTCTCGCAGCGTGTACATAGCGCCCGAGAGCGTGCAGGCATCGCCAGCGCGAAGAGAGGCAAGCGCCTCGCGGGAAAGAGGCAACTCCAATGCGAGAGGAGAATTCATCGAATCGGCCATGCCTACTCCCCCGTTTCCGTATCAACGCGCTCGAATTCACCTGTCTGAGCGTTAAATTCAAACGTAGCGCGGCGCATAGCAGAACAGCCCATGTTAATAGCGAGCGGCAAAGCCGCGATATGGCACGGCGCCGTGTTCACATGCACGGCAAGCGCCAACGTTTTGCCTCCAAGAGCGCCAGGGCCCATACCCGTCGCGTTCACCATATCGAGCAGCTCGTTTTCGAGTTCCGCCGTGCGTTCGTCCTTCGCTGAAGAGCCAACGGGGCGCAAGAGCGCCGATTTCGCCATGCCAGCGACCTTATCGAACGTGCCGCCGATGCCAACGCCAATCACGAGCGGTGGGCAGGCATTTGCCGCCTTATGGCGAACGCAATCCATGACTTCATTGAGAATGCCTTGCTTGCCTGCGCCTGGCGGCAGCATAACCACACGCGAAGCGTTGTCGGACCCGCCACCTTTCAGCAGCACATGCAACCTGCATCCAGCTTTTTCGCTAAAATGAATATCGGTGAAAGCGGGCGTGTTGTCGCCGGTGTTCGTACGATCAAAAAACGCATCACGCACAACGCTCTTGCGAAGAAGCGCTTCGGTATATGCGCGAGCAACCGCATCATCAGTTTCTGCAAACACGTCGCCCGACACGAGCACATCGGGACCCGCTTCAAGGCAGACCCAGCATGTTCCCGTATCTTGGCAAATGGGGACGCAATCGCGCTCAGCGATTTCCGCATTTTCGAGAAGCTGGTCAAGAACAAGGGCGCCACGTGATTCGCCCTCGGCCTTTCGGGCTTCCGCAAGCGAGCGTTTCACGTCGCACGGAAGCACGCAAGCGATATTCGGGATGGCCTCATACACGGCTTTCGCCACGGCCTGTTTAGTAATGAGTTTCGTAGTATCCATAAAGACAAGTATAGCCCGCACCCGCCGAATAAACTTCGACGAATACGGGCTATATAAGATGCGCGAAATTATGCGATGCGAAAAACGCTACTCCACTGCCTCGACGAACCAAGAAGTAATGCTCGTGGGATGCGTAATAGCGGTACCAACCACAACCGCCCACGCGCCCGCATCCATTGCAGCCTTCGCATCGGCAGGCGTATGCACACGGCCCTCGCAGATAACAGGCTTGTCGGGGAATTCCGCGACAGCCTGGGCGACCAGCGCCACATCGGGGCCGTCGGCCATGCCGCAATCGATGGCAGCACCAGGATGAGAAAGCGTCGTAGAGGCAATATCGCAGCCGATGGCGAAAGCGTGGCGAATGTCTTCGATGGTCGAGCAGTCGGCCATAACAAGCACGCCCTCTTCTTTCAGCGGGCGCACGGTATCTTCCAGCGTTTTGCCATCGGGGCGAGGACGATCGGTAGCATCGATAGCGACAATATCGGCGCCAGCCGCGACGCACGCACGAGCATGACGCAAGGTCGGCGTAATGTAGACGCCTTCATGGCCTTCTTTCCAAATGCCAATGACGGGAACCTCGGTACGGCCCTTAATGGCAGAAATGTCGGAAAGGCCCTGGCAGCGAATGCCGCCCGCACCGCCCAGCTCGCACGCGCGAGCCATTTGCGCCATGGTTTCGGGATGGCGAAGCGGCTCGCCCATATACGCCTGGCAGCTCACGATAAGCTTGCCTTTGAGTTGTTCAATAATGGGATCCATTACCCGTCTCCTAATTCTTCAAAGTATCCAGCAGATTTTCCGCAGCTCCAATGAGCGGCGCATTATCGCCGAGCGATGCATCGACAATGGGCAAATCGGCGAGAATGCCCGGGGTGCGCTCCTTGAATGCCGATACCATCGCGTCACGCCAAATGGGGCCAGCCTTCGTAACGGACCCAGAAACCACAGCGATATCGGGATCAAAGATATTCGTCCAGCCAGCAAGCGCTAAGCCAAGAGCACGGCCCGCATTTTCAATGGTTTGACGTGCGATGTCTTCACCAAGTTGCGCACGATGAGAGATTTCGGCACCGGTTTGATGGACACCGCATGCGGCATAGTAGCGCGCCTCAATGCCGCTGCCTGCCGCCACCGACTCAAGATTGCCATCGAGGGCATCCAAGGTATTCATCGTCGATCCGATTTCACCCGCGAAACCATGTTTGCCGCGAACGATTTTGCCATGGCAAATAATACCGCCCCCAAGGCCCGTGCCTGGAGCCATGACAACGGCCGTCTGCGCACCACGCGCCGCACCCCAACGTGCCTCGCCGAGCGCATGCGACTGCACATCTCCGAGCACAGCGCTCGGACATTCGAAACGCTCACGCAGCGCGTCGCCGAGCGGCTGCCCCGACCATCCGGGCATGATTTCATTCGCAAAAGCGATATTGCCCGTATCCACGTCAACACGACCAGCCGTCGCAACGCCAACGCCCACGATGGTTTCGCCATGAGAAAGAGCCTCGGCACGCACGTCATCGACAAGGTCGAGAATGCGCGCAAGCACGACTTCCCCACCCTGCTGCGCATCGGTAGGAATCGAGCGCTTCGAAAGAATGATGGGTGCAGCATCGGCGTTTTCATAACGCACGACGGCACACGCAATTTTCGTTCCGCCCACATCAACAGCAACAACGCTGAATGGATATTCCAAAGGAAAACCTCCAAAACAATCCCGATCGTACAACGCCGCGACCGGGGATTCCCGCAAAAAAAGCCACACGCTATGAGCCAACCGCTTATGCGCCAAAACAGCAAACGGCCACGAAGCGTGCCAGATTGCCCATCATGAAGCCACTCGTATTCCATACGCGGAAGCCCTGCACAAAGAGCAAGCTGATGCGCCTCGCGGCCGCACGGCGCCATAACGCCTCAAACGAAGAAGCGCCGCCCGTAAGGACGGCGCAACAAATCTACATCATGCCGTTCTGCTCGAGAACCGCACGAATGGCAGCAACGTCTTCGCCCTCGAGAGCCTGAACGGGCTCGCGCATCTGGTTCGTGTTGAACACGCCCATCTGCCACAGAGCGGTCTTGAACGCACCAACGCCAGCACCAAAGCCGACGGTCGCCTTCACGACGCGAGTCACGAACATCAAGCGAGCGAGGTGGTCCTGAATCTGACGAACCTTCTCCCAATCGCCAGCCTGGAAAGCCTTCCACTGCTCAACGTAGCTATAGGGGTCGATATTGGCAAGGCCCGGAACGGAGCCATCGGCGCCAGCCATGTAAGCGCCATCGACGCACACCTCGTGGCCAGTGAAGACCTGCAGAGGATGGCCAGCATCTTCATTCTCGAGGCACAGCCAGCGGAAGCTCACGTCGTCGCCCGAGGAGTCTTTAACGCCCTGGATAACACCGTCTTCACCGAGGCGAACGAGCATCGTGGGGTCGAGCTTCGTGTGAACGCAGACAGGAAGATCGTAAGCGAACAGCGGCAGATCGGTCTGCTCGCGAATGGCACGGAAGTGACGCTCTGTTTCCTTGGGGCCGCCCAGGGCATAGAACGGAGCGGTCGCGACAAGGCCGTCGACACCATAGCCCGTAGCACGCTTGGCCTGGTCGACCACACGCAGGGTCTCCATATCGATAATGCCGGCAAGAACGGGAACGCGGCCATGAACCATGGCGACGGCCTCCTGCAGCACATGGTAGCGCTGAGCGTCGGTAAGGAAGGCAACCTCGCCCGAGGAGCCCAAGAAGAACAGGCCATCAACACCTGCGTCAATCATGCGGTTGATCGAGCGCTCGAGAGCCTCAAGATCAAGCGTACGCTCGGCAGTCAAAGGAATGACCACGGGAGGAATAACGCCATGGAATTTGCTTTCAGTCATGAGAAGACCCTTTTCTGTTGGATACAGCAAACACCAAAATTGTAAGCCCTGGTCGGTACGCGTCAAGCGGTAAGCGGTAAATTCAGCCCAAGAACAAAGAAAGCTCGTCCCCCTGCATGTTCTGCCCAGGTTCCTATGGCACCACGCCTCGCTACCGTTCGCATCGCTCACTATGCGCTCGGGTGACTGCGTTCAACTTATGAATAAAACCAGAATGAACGCAGACGATGCCATAGGAACCTGGGCAGAACATGAAAAGCGCCGCCCTTTCGAGCGACGCTTTTCATAAGTATCCGCGTGGGGGTTATTGGCCCAAATCGGGATGGAGCAAAGAAGGAGCCGCACCCAAGAGCAAACGAGTGTAATCGTCCTTCGGGTTGTTGAACACCTCGGCGGCGGTGCCGCGCTCGACTGCTTTACCCTTGTTCATGACGATGATGTTATCAGAAATATAACGCACCGTCTGAATGTCATGGCTGATGAACACCATCGAAAGGCCCAGTTCTTTCTTTAGGTCGGTAAGCAGATTCAGAATCTGGGCGCGAACCGAAACGTCAAGAGCCGAAGTAGGTTCGTCAGCGATGATGGCATCGGGCTTCAGCGACAGAGCGCGCGCAATAGCAACGCGCTGACGCTGGCCGCCAGACATCTGGCCAGGCAAAGCCTCAAGAACCGAGCTCGGCAGACCGACCATATCGATAAGCTCTTTAATGCGCTTCTCGCGTTCAGCCTTCGTACCCACGTTGTGAACGATCATGGGGTCGAGCAGCTGATCGTGAACAGTCATGCGAGCGTTTAGCGCCGTGGCGGGATCTTGAAAGACAACCGAAATAACGCGGCCGATGGTCTTGCGCATATCGGCCGTGCGCTTCGTAACGTCAACGCCCTTGAAGTACACCTTGCCAGACGTAGGAGCCTGCAGACCGCACATAACATTCGCCGTAGTGGACTTGCCGCAGCCAGACTCGCCGACAATACCGATGGTTTCGCCAGGCATGAGCTTAATGGTGAGCCCATCAACAGCGGTTACCTTATTGGGATGCAGAATGGAGCCCGTACGCGTATTGAACACTACGCGAATATCATCGAGGAAAATGATAGGCGTCTGCTCTTTCGCATTCGCGGTTTCGGTCATTACTGCTCACCTCCGTACGGCGTAAGTCCAAGGCGCTTCATTTCTTCATCAGGCAGCTCGGCGTACCAATGGTTCGACGTGCCATCGTGCTTGAGAATCGGTCGAACGTCCGAATGCAGGTCGGGATGGCTCGAACGAGGAGCGAAACGGTCGCCCTTCGGGAAGTCTTTCGGCGAAGGAACGGAGCCGGGGACCTGATGCAGGCGACCCGAACCGGCTTCGATCGAAAGCACGGAGCCCAGAAGGCCGCGGGTGTACTCATGAATCGGGTTGGTAAGAATATCGTTCACCGAACCCTGCTCGACAACCTGGCCCGCATACATAACGGTAATGGAGTTCGCGACCTGAGCGACGAGCGCCAAGTCGTGGCTCACGAAGACCATTGCGAAGCCGAGTTCTTTCTGCAGGCGCTTCAGCAGGTCAACGACCTGCTTCTGAACCGTAACGTCAAGAGCCGTGGTAGGCTCGTCGGCGATAACGACCTTCGGGTCGCGAGTCAACGCCATAGCGATAAGCACGCGCTGACGCTGGCCACCAGAAAGCTCATGCGGATAGGAATCAAGCGTACGCTTCGGATCCAGGCCAACGAGCTTGAGCAGCTCCTCGGCAGAGCGAGTGCCACCACGCTTGGTGAGCTGCTTCATTTGAGTCTTGATAAGCATCGAGGGGTTCAGCGAAGAGAGAGCGTCCTGATAAATCATGGCAATTTCGCGGCCGCGAAGCTGGTTCTTTTCCTTCTCAGTCATCGCAAGCAGGTTCTTGCCCTGATACAGAATCTCGCCAGATATCTGCGCTTTGGGGTCGAGCAGGCCCATGATGGTGAGAGACGTGATCGACTTGCCGCAGCCCGATTCGCCAACCAGACCCATGGTCTGATGAGGGCGAACCTTGAAGCTCACGTTGTCAACGACGTTCACATCGCCATGGCGCGGGAACTTGATGCAAAGGTTCTTCACTTCAAGAATAGGTTCTGCGGTAATGTTCGATGCGGCACGGTCGGTACGTTGGCTCTCGACGATCTTAAGCTGGGCCAAACGCTCCTCCAAAGAGGCGGCCTGGGCCTGGTACGCGAGCACGGGGTTGGCAACAAGGCGGTCAGCCTCGCGGTCGCTGTTCAGGTCGGAGTCGCTTGCCTTGATGGCAGCCTTCGGAGCGGCGGCCATAGCGTCGGTCATGCCTTCGGAAAGAATATTCAGGCACAGAACCGTAATCATGATGGCCAAGCCCGGGAACAACGCCTGCCACCAACGGCCAGCAAGTACGCCAGCACGAGCGTCGGCAAGAATATTGCCCCACGTGGGAGTAGGCTCAGGAATGCCAGCAGAGATGAACGAAAGCGAGGCCTCGAAAACAATGGCATCTGCCACGAGCACGATGGTAAAGACCAAAACCGGCGCGATGCAGTTACGCACAACGTGCTTCCACAGAATCCACGGGGCACGAGCGCCGGAAACGACAACTGCACGCACGTAGTCTTTGCCATATTCGCTCACGATGTTCGCGCGAACGATGCGGGCGATCTGAGGAATGTACAAAAAGCCAATGGCGAAAATCAACGATGGCAGGTTGTTGCCGAAAACGATGACGAACGTAGCAGCCAAAGCGATACCCGGGAATGACATGATGATGTCGAGGATACGCATGATGACTTCAGAGATCCACTTGCGCGAAACGGCGGCAAGCGAGCCGATGATAGAACCGCACACAAGCGCAAACGCGGTAGCACCAAGACCGATGGTCAGCGAGTAACGCGCGCCATACATCATGCGCGAAAGTACGTCGCGACCCTTGTCGTCGGTACCGAAGAGGAATTCCCCATCGGGAGCCTGACGGGCGGTGTAAATCGCCAACGGGTCATGCGGCGCAATGAAGTTCGCGAAACAAGCGATGAGCACGACGGCGACAAGCACGACAAGAGAAATACGCGCGCCGATAGACATTGCCTTCCAGCGACGGAAGTGCACCTTGCCGGCGCCGTCTTCCATTTTCTTAGTAAGGTTTCCTCGAAGTTGAGCTGCCATGCTACACCGTCCTGATTCGCGGATCGATCAGGATATAGAGCATATCCACCACGATATTGATGATGATGAACGTCACGGCAACAACCAACACGACACCCTGAACGAGCATGGTGTAGTTGGACTGAATGCCGGACAGAATGGCCATGCCCATGCCGGGCAGGTTGAAGATGACCTCAATAACGACCGCGCCGCCGATAAGGTAGCCAATGCGAAGGCCAAGAACGGTAACGGGCGTAATAAGGGCATTGCGCAGCACGTTGCGGCCAATAACGACACCCTTCGGAATGCCGGCGCCAAGCGCGGTGCGCACGTAGTCTTTATCGAGCTCTTCGACCATAGAGGTGCGAATAACACGAGTGAGCTGGCCAGTGACGGGAATAGCCAGTGCGATAGCGGGCATCGCCATGCGGGCGAGCCAGCCAGCCGGGTCTTGCGCAAAGCTGGGCAGCGCACCGGATGCGGGCAGCACATGCATCATAGACGAGAACAGCAAGATCATGAGAACCGCCAGCCAGAAAGAGGGCGTAGCGATAGCCGCGATTGAGAACACGCGGATAACTTGGTCGGGCCATTTGTCTCGATACACGGCGGAAACAATGCCGAGGATGGTCGCAAGAACCACCGCGATAATCAAGCCCATAAACGTAAGCTGCAGCGTAACCGGCAGTGCCTGCGCAACGCGATCGGCGACCGATGCGTTGTTGGCGCCATAGGTGCCAAGGTCGCCCTGAACAAGGCCGACCATGAAGTTGCCGTACTGCACAAGCACCGGATCATTCAAGCCATGCTCTTCACGATACTGAATGACCTGAGCTTCTGACGCATTTTCGCCAAGGACCGAATATGCCTGGTCGATCGGCGAAAGCGACATGAGGAAAAACACGAGGATAGTGACGCCGATGATCATGATTGGCAGAGCGATCAAGCGTCGGCCAATCAATCTGAGGAGGTTGCTCACCGTGTTCCCCCTTTCGCAATCGTGCGGGCATTGCCCGCTTCCCTAAAAAACAAGCCTGCGCTTCCCCGTCAAAGGCAAGAGAACAGACTTATTAATTATACAGAAAAGGCCGCTCACCGATGAATAAGAACCGCTGTTTTCTCGAGATGAATTCGAACGCAGACCCCCTCCCCCGCAGACGGATTAAATTCGACGGCAAACGGCAATATTCAAGCGCGAACGGATAGTTCGTTCTCCATCGAATTCAAGTTTTCGCCATGGAAACCGCACATCAACATTCCGACAACAAAAAAGGAACGCGCCGAAGCGCGTTCCTTAAAACATCAGATGACTTCTCTGCGTTAGTTGGCAGCAGCGGAAGCGTCGATGAAGACCAGGCCCGTGGTCGCGATAGGCTTGAAGCCTGCGATCTTGTCGGCCCAGTAGCCGGTTGCAACCTCGCGATGGAACAGCGGGTACAGCGGGCAGTATTCGGCGATGATGTCGAAGCACTGGTTCCACAGCTCCTGCTGAGCCTTCTCGTCGGCCTCTTCGCGAGCCTCCTGCATGAGCTCCTGGAGCTCCTTCCACTTGCCGTCGGCAGCCTTGGCCCAGCAAGAACGGCCGCGGGTCCAGGTGTTGTCGCCGTACCACCAGCTCATGAGCAGGTCGGGGTCGTTGCCGAAGCAGGTCGGGTCGCCAGGGGTGAGCATGACGTCGTAGTCAAGCACGGAATCGGACTCAGCGAGGGCAGACCAGTTGATCTTCTCTTCCTGAATCTCGCACTTAACGCCAGCAGCCTCGAGGTCGTTCTTGATCTGAGCAGCAAGGCCCTTGACCCAGTTGTTGTTGGTGAGAAGCTTGAAGGAAAGGTCGCTCACGCCGGCCTCTTCGAGCAGCTTCTTGGCCTTCTCGGTGTCGTAGGTGTACACCGTTTTAGCCTCGTGATAGTTCTTGTGGTCCTTGGGCAGGAAACCAGTAACCTTGCTTGCATGGCCAGCCATCTGGTTGCTGATGAGCTTGTCAACGTCGATAGCGTAGAAGAATGCCTGACGAACGCGATAGTCGTCGAAAGGAGCCTTCAGCGTGTTGAACATAAGGAACGGCTGGTTGAAGCCCTGAACGTACTCAACGGTAGCGCCAGCAGCGGAAAGCTGGTCGGCGTTGGCGTCGGGAACGTTCTCCATAACCTGAACCGTGGCCTCCTGCAAAGAGGTGGTACGAGCGGTTTCGTCGAGCTGGATGAACCACTGCATCTTGTCGGCGGTAGCCTTGTGCTCGCCGTTGTAGTTGGCGTTGGGCAAAAAGTCAATTTCGCCGCCGTCGTCGCCATTGATGGTGTCGTACATCCACGGACCAGAGCCGATGGGCTTGGTTTTCAGGTCATCCTCGGTGAGGCTCTTCGGGAAAACCTTAACAACGGACAGACGACCCTCGAGCAGGCTTTCGAAGGGGTACTTCAGCGTGAAGGTGACGGTGGTTTCATCTTTCTCGGCAACGGCGTCGATGAAGGAAAGGAATGCACCGTAGGTGGCGTCGGCCATGTTAAGCTCGAACGCGTTCACAACGTCAGCAGCGGTGACAGCGGTGCCGTCGGAGAACTTAGCACCGTCGCGAAGAGCAACTTCATACTCGGTTTCGGAAACCTTGACCGGCTTGTCGGCAGCCAGGGCGTTATAGGTCTTGTAAGTGTGCAGGTCGAGGTCGTACAGGCCCTCGAAAACATGCCAGGTAGCAGCAAGCATCAGAGCAGAGCTGTTGCCAATGGGGTTCACGTTGGTGGACGTGTAAGCGCAAGCGCCGGTCAGCGTGCCGCCCTCAGCCGCGGTCGCGGTGGAGCCGGTAGCACCTTCAGAGCCAGCGTCGCTTCCGCCGCCGCAACCAGCAAGGCCCAGGCCAACAGTGGCAGCAGCCACAGCGGAGCCGGCAACAAACGTGCGGCGATCGAGGTTAAACGAGTTTTCCATGATCCTCCCTTTCAAAAAGGTACAGTCGATGCCCAACCTTCCAAGCAAAGCATCAAAGCGCCCACGGCTCATATTGGAGGCCGTGCAAGTAAGGCGCGGGCAAAATTCAAAAAAGAACCCTGCCCGAGCCCAGCACGAATGCATCGCTCCCCGTGCACAATGCCCTTCCCTCTTCAAGCCGACAAGTAGAATACCCCAAATTCGAAACGTTTCAGGCGTGGGGTAATGACTTGTAATATTTAAGGGTGCTTTCGGCGGTAAGCGGCATCTTTAACCGCACGAACGGCACAAAAAAAGGCCGGCCATTCGGCCAGCCTTTTTTCAATCAAGCATGCTGAGCTCGTTTTGTCAAAAAGCCCAAAGGGCGATTCAAAAAAGAGCTTACGCGTTGAAGAGCTCGATGGTGTCGCCGTCTTTCAGCGTAACCATGGCCTTCTTCCAGGTGCGGGTGCGACCCGGCTGCATACGAACGCGCTTCGGCTTCGACTTGACGTTCAGGGTGTTCACCTTCGTCACGGTCACATTGAAGATAGCTTCGATGGCCTGGCGAATCTCAACCTTGTTGGAGTCTTTGGCGACTTCAAAGGTGTAGGTGTTCTTGTTCATCATATCGTAGCTGTGCTCGGTGATAACCGGGCGAATGATGACCTCGCGGGGATCCTTCATTATGCAAGCACCTCCTCGAGGCGTTCCAGGGCGGCCACGGTCAGAACGAGCTGCTTGTTGTCGACGAGCTCGTAGGTGTTGGCGGCCGAGACGGGAATGATGTTGACGTTCTCGAGGTTGCGGAACGAAAGGAAGGTGTTCACGTCGTCGTCAGCGATAACAACGGTAGCACGAACCTTGTCGAAGCCCAGGGCCTCCATGGAAGCCTTCGCATCTTTGGTGCGAGGAGCCTCGAAGGCGAACTGGTCAACCACGGTGAGCTGCTCGTCGGCCAGCTTAGCGGAAAGCGCAGAGCGCATAGCAAGCTTGACTTCCTTGCGGTTCACGCGGAACGCGTAAGAACGGGTGTGGGGACCGAACACGGTGCCGCCGCCAACCCACTGAGGGGAGCGGATGGAACCCTGGCGGGCACGACCGGTGCCCTTCTGACGCCACGGCTTCTTGCCGCCGCCGCGAACTTCGCCACGGGTCTTGGTGTTAGCAGTGCCCTGACGCAGGCCGGCGCGATAGGCACGCACGACCGTGTGCATCACGTGGATGTTCGGCTCGATGCCGAACACGGCGTCGTTCAGCTCGACGGATTTAACCGTCTTGCCCGCGACGTCTTTGATGTCAATAGTAGCCATTGTGGTGTTTCTCCTAATAAAGCGGGGCACTAGGCCATGCGGACGCGAACGATGCCGTTCTTGCCGCCCGGGACGGCGCCCTTCACGAGGATCAGGTTCTGCTCAGCGTCAACGCGAACAACCTCGAGGTTCTTCACGGTAACGGTGTCGCAGCCCATGTGACCCGGAAGGCGAACGCCCTTGAAGACGCGGGAAGGCGTGGCGCACTGGCCGATAGAGCCGGGAGCGCGATGGAAGTGAGCACCGTGTCCGCCAGGGCCGCCAGCGAAGCCGTGGCGCTTGATAACGCCAGCGAAGCCTTTACCCTTGGAAGTGCCGGTAACGTCGACCTTCTTCACGTCGGCGAAAGCTGCAACGGTCTGCAGGTCGCCGGTCTTGTACTCAGAAGCATTCTCGACGCGAACCTCACGCAGGTAGCGAACAGGCTCGGTGCCGAGCTTGGCGAAATGGCCGCCCATGGGCTTGGTGATCTTCTTGGGCTTGATGGCGCCAAAACCAAGCTGAACAGCTTCGTAACCGTCGGTAGCGGCGGTCTTCACCTGGCAAACCTTGTTGGGCTCAGCCACGATGATAGTGACGGGCACAACCTGGTCGTCCTCGTTGAAGATCTGAGTCATACCGATCTTTTTGCCGTAGATAGCGTTGATCATCTCATGCACTCCTTACAGCTTGATCTCGATGTCGACACCAGCCGGGAGGTCGAGGCGCATCAGCGAATCAACCGTGTTCGGGGTGGGCTCGAGAATGTCGATCAGGCGCTTGTGCGTGCGCATCTCAAACTGCTCGCGAGAGTCTTTGTCGACGTGCGGGCCTTTGACGACGCAGTACAGGTTGCGCTCGGTGGGCAGAGGGATAGGTCCGGAAACCTTGGCACCGGTCTTCTGGGCGGTGTCGACGATGAGCTTGGTGGACTGATCCACAATCTCATGGTCGTAGCCCTTCAGGCGGATGCGAATCTTCTGATTAGCCACTTTCATTTCCTCCATGAATTAAGCGGTTCGCCGATTAGGCGTTGCCGCCGGCCTTGCTGATAATATCCGCAGCCACGTTCTTGGGAACGGGCTCGTAGGAATCGAACTGCATGGTGTACGTCGCACGGCCCTGCGTACCAGAACGCAGGTCGGTGGCGTAGCCGAACATCATACCCAGAGGCACCTTCGCAGAGATGGCCACAGCGCCGCTGCGCTGCTCCTGGCCCTGAATCATGCCGCGGCGGCTCGGGATGTCGCCCATGACGAAGCCGGTGTACTCATCGGGAGTTTCGACTTCGACAGCCATGACGGGCTCGAGGATGACGGGGTCAGACTTGCGCAGAGCGTCCTTGATGGCCATAGAGCCAGCAACCTTGAAGGCGGCTTCAGAGGAGTCGACTTCATGGTAAGAACCGTCGATGAGCTCGACGCGAACGTCCTCGACCGGGTAGCCAGCCAGAACGCCAGAATGCAGCGCTTCCTGGATGCCCTTGTCGATAGCGGGGATGTATTCCTTGGGAACAACGCCGCCGACGATCTTGTTCTCGAACAGGTAGCCCTTGCCAGCTTCCTGCGGGTACATGTTGATGACCGCATGGCCGTACTGGCCGCGACCACCGGACTGACGCACGAACTTGCCTTCGGCGCCGAGCACTTCGTGGCCCGGACGCTCGCGGTAAGCAACCTGCGGCTTGCCGACGTTCGCTTCGACCTTGAACTCACGGAGCAGACGGTCAATGATGATCTCGAGGTGCAGCTCGCCCATGCCAGCGATGATGGTCTGGCCGGTCTCGTGGTTGGTGGACACGCGGAAAGTCGGGTCCTCCTCAGCCAGCTTCTGCAGCGCGAGGCTCATCTTGTCCTGCTCAGCCTTGGTCTTAGGCTCGACAGCAATGTCGATAACAGGATCAGCGAACTCCATGGACTCGAGGATGATAGGAGCATCCTCGGAGCACAGGGTGTCGCCCGTGGTGGTGTTCTTCAGGCCAACAACGGCAACGATGTCGCCAGCGGCGCAAGTATCGATGTCGACTCGCTGGTTGGAGTGCATCTGCAGCAGGCGGCCGATACGCTCGTTCTTGTCCTTGGTAGCGTTGACCACGTAGGAACCGGAATCAAGCTTGCCCGAGTACACACGCAGGTACGTGAGTTTACCAACGAAGGGGTCGGTCATAATCTTGAAGGCCAAAGCCGAGAAGGGACCCTTCGGGTCGGCTTCGCGGGTGTCTTCCTCGCCAGTCTCGGGGTTGGTGCCCTTGATGGCCGGAACGTCGCCCGGAGCAGGCAGGTAATCGACAACGGCGTCGAGGAGTTCCTGAACGCCCTTGTTCTTGTAAGCGGAACCCACGAAGACAGGGTTGATCTTGCAAGCGATTACGCCCTTGCGCAGAGCAGCCTTGAGCTCTTCAACGGAGAACTCTTCGTCCATGAGGACCTTCTCCATGAGTTCGTCGTCGCAGTCGGCTGCGGCGTCCACGAGCTCCTGGCGGTAGATGGCTGCATCGTCGGCAAACTCGGCCGGGATGGCATCCATCGGCTCGGGGTAGGTCATGCCCTTGTCATCAGCCTTGAAGTCCCATGCGGTCATGGTAACGAGGTCGATAACGCCCCAGAAGTTGTCCTCAGCGCCCATGGGCAGCTGAGCGGCAACTGCATTCGCGCCCAGGCGATCCTTCATCGTCTGAATCGCATGCAGGAAGTCGGCGCCGACGCGGTCATACTTGTTGATGAACGCGATGCGAGGAACGCCATAGCGCTCGGCCTGACGCCAAACGGTCTCAGACTGAGGCTGAACGCCAGCAACGGCGTCGAAAACGGCAACGGTGCCGTCGAGAACACGGAGGGAACGCTCGACCTCGGCGGTGAAGTCAACGTGGCCCGGGGTGTCGATGATCTGGAAGCGATAGGTTTCGCCATCTTTCTTCCAGAAGCAGGTGGTAGCAGCAGCGGTAATAGTTACGCCGCGCTCCTGTTCCTGAACCATCCAGTCCATGGTGGCAGCGCCATCGTGGACCTCGCCGATTTTGTGCGTCTTGCCCGTGTAGTACAGGATACGCTCGGTCGTGGTGGTTTTGCCGGCATCGATGTGAGCCATGATGCCAAAGTTACGGGTGAGATTAAGGTCGTTTGCCTTTGCCATTATCTCTCACGCCCTACCAACGATAGTGCGAGAATGCACGGTTGGATTCAGCCATCTTGTAGAGGTCTTCGCGCTTCTTGACAGACGCACCAGTGTTCTCGGCGGCGTCCATGATTTCAGCAGCAAGACGCTGAGCCATGGTGTGCTCCTTGCGCTTGCGGGAGAAGTCGACGATCCAACGGATGGCGAGGGTGGTGGCACGACGGGGGTTGACTTCCATCGGCACCTGATAGGTTGCGCCGCCGACACGCTTGGGCTTGACCTCAAGGGTGGGGCGAACGTTGTCCATAGCCTTCTTGAAGACGCTGAGGGCGTCCTGCTGGGTCTTCTCGGCGACGATGTCGAACGCACCGTAGACGATACGCTCGGCGAGGGACTTCTTGCCGTCGAGGAGGACTTTGTTGATCAGCTGAGTGACCAAACGGTTGTTGTACACGGCGTCCGGCTGAACTTCGCGGCGGACTGCTGCTGCACGACGAGGCATAAATGTGCTCCTTGGTGATTGTGCGCGCTTCCGGGTCTTCCCCATTAGGCCTTTATCGGCCCGCGCGACTTACTCATACTTATTTCGGGCGCTTAGCACCGTAACGGCTGCGAGCCTGCATGCGGTTATTCACAGCAGCGCAGTCGAGGGCGGCGCGAATAATCTTGTAACGCACGCCCGGGAGGTCCTTAACACGGCCACCGCGGATAAGCACCATGGAGTGCTCCTGCAGGTTGTGACCAATGCCAGGAATGTAGGCGGTAACCTCCATGCCGTTGACGAGACGAACACGAGCAACCTTACGGAGTGCAGAGTTCGGCTTCTTCGGGGTGGTAGTGTACACACGCGTGCACACGCCACGCTTCTGGGGGTTGCCCTTGAGCGCCGGGGTCTTCTTCTTGTCGACCTGCTTGGCGCGGCCCTTGCGGACCAGCTGGTTAATAGTAGGCAAAGCTTCTCCTTCAAATCTTACGGCTTGCCGGCACTTTCCAGCGACCCGCACAAGCTCGTTCTTGCCTGGGCTGAGTGGGTCAGCCCCTCCCCTGGCCTTACGCTTCCCAAACTCAATGTTCAACCCAGGAGCTCGAAAACCGTTCGGCCTTGCCTGCGGCCTGGCAGCACGCCGGCGCAAGCAAACGTCCCTCGCGAAACGCAAGGCGAAACTTTACCATCGTCAAAATAGAGTGTCAAACGCCACGCACCCGGGCGTATCTATTCGTCTTAGATATCGTTTTCCCAGCTCACAGCTCTTTTAATCATAATTACGTCGAGGAATTGTGAACGAATCGGCAAAAAAATCTTGAACCAATCAACGGTTTGTGGAAGGAAACGTAAAAATGCAATGTATATATTGCATTACGAAGCAGAAGCCCATCCCCATGCACCTCACAAGGAAAGACCGCGCTCGAAAGGCACGTTTTCCAGCGCGAAAACTACGACAGTATGCCGTCTCGAGACAACCATTGCATGAACCGCGGACAAAGCATCGTGTTTTAAAAAGCACGCACGTCAATAGTCGCTCTTCCGAAACACGACCGATGATTGTCGCTTTTCCAAATCGCCCTCATAAAGAAAGGAAGCCGCAAAACGCAGCTTCCAGAACAATATGTAATTTCAAGGAACGCGTAAACCCGTTACGCAAGTTCGCTATTTCGCAAAACCAATTTTCTTTTCGTCTTCGGTATTGAAAAGCTGGCGATGCTCGTCAGACTCTTCAATCCCATGACGGTCGGCATAGCCCGTAAGCATGAGCGTCAAGGCGCCGTCGCCCGTGATATTGCACGCAGTGCCGAAGCTATCTTGCAGGGCGAATACGGTGAGCACGAGCGCCGTGGCCGTATCGCCGAAACCGAGCACGCCCGTAATAAGGCCAAGCGATGCCATAACGGTGCCGCCGGGAACGCCGGGAGCGCCAATGGCGAATACGCCAAGCAGCAGGCAGAACAAAATCATGGTAGAAAGCTCGGGCATGGATCCATTGATCATTTGACCAATGGTCATAACGAAGAAGACTTCCGTGAGCACCGAGCCACACAAATGGATGTTGGCGAACAGCGGAATGCCGAAGCTTACCATATCGCGACGCAGCGGAGGCGCAGCGCGATTGGCGCCCTGAAGCGCAACGGCGAGCGTCGCAGCGGATGACATGGTGCCAACAGCCGTCAAATACGCGGGGCCGTATTGGCGAAGAACCTTCAACGGATTCTCTCCCGAATAAGCACCGGCGATTCCGTACAGAATAGCAAGCCAGATGTAATGGCCGACGATGACGATAAGCACCACCGCAAGGAACACGGGCAGCTGACGCGTAATAGTGCCCTCATATGCAAGACCGCAAAACGTCGTAGCGATAAAGAACGGCAGAATCGGAATAACCACGCGCGTCACAATGGCCAAAACGATACGCTGGAACTCGTCGAGCAGCTTGCACATGAGATCGGCATGCGTCCATACCGCGGCAAGGCCAAGCAGAATGGAAAGCACTAGCGCACTCATAACAGGCATGATTTGTGGAATATCGAGCTGGAATACGATATCGGGCAGCTCTTTGAGTCCTTCAACCGACGTGGCGATAGACAGGTTGGGAATGATCGCATAGCCGGCGAGCATCGAGAACAGCGCAGCGCCAATGCTCGAGCAATACGCGATAAGCACAGCCACGCCCAGAATGCGCGACACGTTCGAGCCGAGCTTCGTGATGGATGGCGCAATAAAGCCGATGATAATAAGCGGAACGCAGAACATAATGACCTGGCCGAGCACGTACTTGACCGTCACAACCACGTTCATAACCGCCTCGTTGGCAACAAGGCCAACAAGAATGCCCACGACCACCGCCACGAGCAAGATAAACGGCAGACTGGTGAAAAACTTCTTCATGAAAACCTCCGTGCTAATATGCGGCACAAGCCCGCAAACGCAAACAATACCATGTTATGCGGCCCACAACGACGAGGCATGAGGACTCATGGATTAGCGGACGAAAACGTTCGTGAAAGCCAGCCAGAAGAAGACGACGCACGCCGGCACAGCGCCTAAGCGACGTGAAAGGCGTACATCATAATCGACTGATTCGCGATTGCATTCGCGTCCCAAGTTTTCGCGGTATTCACACTGGAATACGGGTCGTTGATTTGAATCGTGCCGTCGCTCGAAATGCCTCGCGCAACGAAGAAGTGACCGCTATCGGTGAAATCACCAGGACCTACGTTAACGATCACGACGAAGCCGTTTTTGAGATAGCGAACGAGGCTTGCTGCGGAGGGAGAGAATTCCTCGCACGCAAGGCCAAGCTTTCCGGCATCATCAACAAGAAATTCGCCGATGGTCCCTTCCCCATCGACCGCATACCCATCGGCGGTCGCAAGAGCGGCCATGTCGGCGGGCGACTTGTCGGTTTTGCCCGTGAGCGCCATATAGACCATAGAAAGCGACGTGGGACAGCATCCCGTAGAACCAAGAGCGGCGCCGCAATACTCGACATAGCCCCAACGCTGATCCCATTGTTTCAAGTCGGGAACCGATCCCCGCGCCACGGTATCAGAGTACGCCGCACCCGAACTTGCAGGATATCGATCGGGAAAATCGGCAACATAATCAAGAGCCTCGGGGTCTTTAGCGGCAAGTTCCAGCATTTTCTGCTGGTAGTGCTCCCCCGTTTTACCAAGAGCGACAACATTATTCACAATGCTCACGATACGCGGGTCATCAGATTGAGCTTCGAGAGATTCGCGCGTTTTTGCATCTAAACCCGCGGGCAATAGAGAGAAATCCGCAATTTCCGCATCGCCAGAAGCATCCCCGTCTTCGCCCGGAACGCTTTCCACTTCCTCAAAAGTATCCAACGAGGCAATTTCGGGAGTATGCCCGAAACGAGAAGCAACAACCATCAGCGAAAAGATAACAAGAACCGCAACGACACAAATGACAACAGACCTCGGAATCGACGAGAGAGACGACAGCGAAGCCGCGACATAACGAACACCACGATAATCGGAACGAAACGACCTGCCATGCATCCGTGAATGAGAATTATGGCTACCGGCATGATCTCCACCGGCATCTCGGGCATTCTTAGGTCGATGAGCACTGCGCCCCGAAAGATCGAAAATATCATCATCAAAGGAGACGCCTTTTTTCGAAGCCTGCCTACGCTCAAGGCGGACGCGAGCAGCATCACGCGTTTCGTTTTCGATTGATATTTTCTTGTCTTCGTCGTTCGGCAGCACGCTCGAATCCTTCTTATATAGATAACAGCAATTCGTATCAGCAATGAGCTAGCTAGAGGCGCTTGGCTTTTTCAATCGTTGCCAAAAGGCTCTCGATGACCGCCGAACGCATGCCTTTCTCCTCGAGCACGCGAAGGCCTTCGATGGTCGTGCCGCCAGGCGAGCACACAGCATCTTTCAGCGCGGCGGGATGCTGGCCCGTTTCGAGCACCATACGGGCCGAGCCCGCAACGGCAGCCGCGGCCATGCGATATGCCGATGCCCTGGGCAACCCTTCGGCAACGCCAGCATCGGCCATGGCCTCGATGAACATATATACATATGCTGGAGAACAACCAGCGACGGCAGTTGCGGCATCGAAAAGGTGTTCAGACAGCACCTCGCCTTCGCCAAACGATTGGACGAAAGCCATAACGCGAGCCTTGTCGGCCTCGCCAAACCCGTCGCTATACGCAACAGACGTCATACCGCAGCCAATGGCAGCAGGTGTATTGGGCATCAATCGCACGATTTTTTTCGTGCCCGTTTTTTCGGCAAGCCATGAAAGCGTTTTACCAGGAGCAATAGAGACTACGATCGCCTCGCTCGAAAGCGAGGGCGCGACTTCGGCAATAACCGATTCGTACATTTGAGGTTTAACGGCCAAAATAACCATCTCGGCTTTTGCCGCATCGCCATTGTTCGAAGCCACATTGACACCGAATTCCTCATGAACGGCATCGAGCGTTTTCTGCGTGCGCGCGGAAACGATGATATCGCCAGGTTCGCACAGGCCAGCAGAAAGCACGCCAGAAAGCATAGCGCGGCCCATATTGCCGCACCCAACAAAACCAATCTTATGCATGAGGCCCACCTTAAAAGAGGAAGTTCGAACTCGCACCGCAGAGCCTTCCCGTCCGCGTCGAAGACATCGGACCGCAGCACAATGCCGCATGGAGAACGCTCTGGAAGCGATTCATCCGCAAATGCTGCAACCCATTCCCAAAACGTTCTTTCGCATCGTTTTGGGAATGGGTTGCGGAATAACCCGCAATATCGCGTCGCAGACGATACCGCGCGAAAGCAAGAGGCCGGCCCCGAAAGGCCGGCCTTTCAATTAAGCCGCGAGAATCGGCGCAGCAACCTGCTTCTTGCGGGAAAGAACGCCCGGCATCCATACGCTCTTGCCGGTGACATCGATGCCGAAGACCTTGTTCACGAATTCGGTATCGCCTTCGCAAATGAACTGGCTGCCCTCAGCCAGAATGTCGGTCGCGAAGAAGAGCACGAATTGGTAGCCCCTCTCGGCAACGAGAGCCTTGATGGCCTCGCGAATCTCAGCCTCGCGACCAAGCACGGCCTGAAGGTCGACGGTTTCGAACTGGCCGATATAAACCTTGTTGCCGTTCGAAAGCTCGAATTCCTTCGCATCGGCGTTCACGATTTTATCGACAGGCAGCTCGGCCGGGTTGGAACGGCACTTGAAGATGCTCATGCCGTACTCCACCGGGTCAACGCCAACGAATTCAGCCGTTTTCGCGACGATGTCGCGGTCGAAGTTCGTGGTGGTGGGAGACTTCATGATCACCGTGTCGGTGAGCATGGCGCCCAGCAGCACGGCGGCGATAGCCTTAGGCATTTCAATGCCCTCGATGTCGAACTCACGAGCAACGATCGCGCAGGTCGAGCCAACAGGCATGGCGTTGTAGCGCAGCGGCTGCGCGGTGGTAAGGCCGCCCAGGCGATGGTGGTCGACGATTTCGACAATCTCGGCATTCTCGAGGCCCTCGGCAGACTGCAGCGCCTCGCTGTGGTCGACAAGAATCACCTTATCGCCTTCGCCCACACCCTCGATGAGACGCGGGGTCTCGATGCCATTCTCGGAAAGAATCCACTCGGTCTCGGGCGGGAGACCGCCGAGGCGAACAGCTTCGTACGTCACATCTTCGCCGTTCTTCTTGGCGAGTTCGTTCTTCAGATAGGCATAGCCAATCGCAGCCGAAATCGCGTCGTTATCGGGATTCTTGTGACCGAACACCAGAATCGAAGGCATAGGGTTTCCTCCTTGTTTCACTTCATACAAATCGCAGCGAAACAGTGTACCATGGCAGAATCACGCGAGCCCGTTCGTGTGCAATGACCCATAGAATTCCCAGCAGAAAGGCCAAACATGAGGATTCTTGGCATTCGAGATATTATTGGCCCCATTATGATTGGCCCGTCGAGCAGCCACACCGCGGGCGCGCTTCGCATCGCGAGCATGTGCCGCCGTTTGCTCGCGGGCGAACCTCGCCAGGTGGCCTTTCATCTATACGGCAGCTTTGCCCACACCTATCGCGGACACGGCACGGACAAAGCCCTTGTCGCAGGCCTGCTCGGTATGGCGGCCGACGACGAACGCATTCGCGATTCATTCGAAATCGCCAAACAACAAGACTTGAGTTTCACATTCGAGCCACGTCCAAACGAGCCGATGCCCCACCCCAACACCGTATGCATCGAAGTCACCGATTCCACGGGTTCTCATGTTTCCATGCGTGGAGAAAGCATTGGCGGAGGCGCGGCGGTCATCACGCGCATCAACGGCATCGACGTTCGCCTGACGGGCGAATATCACAGCATCGTCGTGAAGCAACGCGACGTGGCAGGCGTGCTCGCGCACATCGCGACATGCCTTTCGGTATTCGATGTGAATATCGCCACCACAAGGCTGTTCCGCGAACGAAAAGGCGAGCTCGCCTACACCATTATGCAAACCGATGACGAAATCGATGAGCGCGTGGCCGCAAGCATCGCGAAGCATCCAGATATCTTCGACGTGCGCATCGTGAAAAGCGATCGAGCGAGCGAAGCAGTTGCCCCCGTGAAAGGGAATGCGGAAAACGCCGGCGGTTTCGCCGCCGAATTCACCCCGCAGGAAGCCGCCGCCCGTTTTGAAGAACTCGATTTTGCATGCGGAGCAGAAATGCTCGCCTATTGCGAACATGAAGGCATCGCGATTTCTGAGGCAATGTGCCGCCGCGAACGGTGCATGCTTGCAGCCGATGGCGTCGCGGTCGACAACACACGACGCTATTTGGAACGCGTGCTTTCCGTTATGCGCGAATCGGCAACCGCGCCCATAACATCGCCCGTGCGTTCGATGGGCGGCCTCATTGGTGGAGAGGCAGCCGCGCTTTCGAAGCTCGAGGCCAAAACAGATAGCGGCACGGCCAACGCATGCATCGCCGACCCTATGCTCGCCCGCGCAACCACGTATGCCATGGCAGCGCTCGAAACAAACGCGTCTATGGGGCGTATTGTCGCGGCACCCACAGCAGGTTCTTCGGGCGTCGTGCCCGCAATGCTTTTAGCGGCGCAAGATGAACATGGATTCAGCGATGAAGAACTCATCAATGCTTTAGCGAACGCAGCCGCAATTGGATATTTGATCACGAGGAATGCTACGGTTGCCGGAGCCGAAGGCGGCTGCCAAGCCGAAGTTGGCGCCGCGAGCGCCATGGCCGCAAGCGCGGCATGCGAGCTTTTCGGGGGAACGCCCGCGCAATGCTTCGCCGCAGCAAGCAATGCGCTATGCGGGCTCATGGGCCTTGTGTGCGACCCCGTCGCAGGCCTGGTCGAAGCGCCCTGCCAGAAGCGCAACGCCACGGGCGTCGCCAACGCAATCGTATCGGCGCAAATCGCGCTCGCAGGCATTAGCAACCTCGCGAACTTCGACGAAACCGTTGAAGCCATGCGGCGCGTGGGCAATTCCCTTCCCTTCGAGCTTCGAGAAAGCGCACTCGGCGGCCTTGCCGCAACGCCTTCCGCATGCGCATTCTGCGAAGGCTGCATGAACTAGCAAACCAACAGGATGTGTTAAATGCTCGTAGCGTTTAGCACATCCGTCTCGCCCTTTTCGCACAGGAACGCTAGCGAACCACTTCCCCCTGGTAGCCCGTGATGCCGCCGATATTCTCAACCTTGGTGTAACCCGAACGCTTCAAAAACGAGAGCGCTTGACCGCTTCTCGACCCCGTGAGGCAATGGACGAAAATCGGGGTCTCCTTTTCCGGATATTCCTGAAGCACGCGCTTAATATCGTTAAGGGGAATATTGACGCTCCCGGGAATATGGCCCTGTCCATATTCTTCTTCACTACGTACGTCGATCAAAACCGCGCCATCGGTCGCGCGCCATTGATCAACGCCCCTGTTAATAGTGGCTCCTGTAATCAGGTCCATAAAGCTCATGCGATGCTCCTCATCTTTCCTCAAACGCCCTCGCAAAGCGGCGACACGTTTGCATGCCGACGTTGGATTTCAACTATAGCCCACTGGTAAAATACCAATATTACAGTCATTTGTAAGGAGGTTCTCGTGCTTTAAAACGGCAGAATCTGGATGGACCAGGGCGACACAATCCCTGTTATTTTCTGCTCAACCAGGCAACGGGCATGGACTCATCGCCGACGCATCAGGCACCGACGCCCCCTCCATTGCCTGCAAGACCGCCTGCCCGAAACCCCAACTCTCCCGCCAACCTGTTAAACGCTACGAGCATTTAACAGGTTAGTGTCTACCGGCCCCAAACAGCAAGGAGCGTTTGAGCATGCTACCTGTTTTTCTTCAAGGATTATCGTTGGGGCTGGCGTTTTTGGCCCCTATCGGCATGCAGAACCTCTTCGTTATCAACAGCGCGTTAAGCCATACGTTCGGTCGAGCGCTGGCGACGTCTCTCGTAGTTGTGTTCTGGGACATCTCCCTGGGAGTTACGTGTTTCTTGGGAGCCGGGGCGCTCATGGATGCGTTTCCGTGGCTTAAGAAAATCATGCTGGGGCTTGGCGGCCTGCTGGTTATATACATAGGCATAGGCCTTATTAGGACGGAAGCGAGCTTGGATGGCGGCAAAGACGTCAACCAGCCATTCTTGAAGATCATCGTTGCCGCATTCGTTGTGACATGGCTCAACCCACAAGCCCTCATCGATGGCACCATGATGTTGGGAGCATTCAGGGCAACGCTACCGGCAGGCGGCGACCTTCCCTTCATCCTCGGCTTCACGTCGGCAAGCTTCATTTGGTTCAACGGCCTTGCCATTGCGTCGAATTTGCTCGGAGCCAAAATCAATACGCGTGCCCTTACCTGGCTCAATCGCCTTTGCGGCATTGTGATTATCTGCTATGGGTCAAAGCTTCTTTACGATTTAGCGCGAATGATTTTCGGATAAAACGCCCCCACAAAACAGCAGCCAACGGCACAACGGCCCAACCGCTAGCAAAAAAACGGGGCCCGCATATGCGAGCCCCGCCAAAGGGAGGGTGTATTGAAATAGTGCGTCTTGTCGTTAGCCTTGAATGGCCTTTGCGACAACCTCGCCGGCATTCTTTCCAAACACCGTGATGTCGCAAACGGCGTTGCCGCCAATACGGTTGTTGCCATGAATGCCGCCCGTTACTTCGCCCGCAGCATACAGGCCTTTAATCGGCTCGTCGCCTTCGCCAAGAGCCTGATTGTCGACATTAATCTTAATGCCGCCCATCTCGTGATGAATGCCAGGAGCAACCTTAATGGCGTACATATTGCCAGGCTGGAATTCGATCATACCCTGAGTACGACCGAATTCATCGGTTGCGCCCTCGGTCGTGAGCTTGTTGTAGGCATCGATGGTCGCCTGCAAGGTAGCTGCATCAACCTCGATTTCTTTAGCCAAAGCCTCAACCGAGTCGCCCTTCTTCACAAGGCCGCTCTTGTCGTAGTTCGCAGCGGCTTTATTCTTGTCGTAAACGGTCTGGTCGAAAACCTCCCACGCAAATTTACCCGGCTGCTCAAGCTCTGCGGCAGAGACCTTGTCACGCGTGCTCATTTCATTGAAGAAGCGCTTGCCTTCGGAGTTGACCAGAATTGCGCCGCCACCGCGCAGGCCCTCTGCAATCAGCATAGAAGAGCTCTGTTCGACAGTCGGGTGAATCTGAATCTGATCCATCTGAATCAGCTGTGCGCCAACCGCTTCGGCCATTGCGTAGCCATCACCTGTAGCGCCAGGCTGGTTGGTGGAAACATACCCCTCAAGGTCGGGGCGATACTTCGTAATCATGTCGGGATTGGAGCCCAAACCGCCTGCGGCGAGAATAACAGCCTTGGCGCTGTAGTCGCCCTTGTCGGTTTTCACGCCGGTAATCGATCCATCGTCGGCCTGCACGAGCTCCTTGACATCGCAATTTGTCTTGATTTCGATGCCACGATCCTCAACGGCCTTTTGCAAACCAGGAACAATGGTCTTGCCGACAGCAGAGCCGTCGGTCGGGCGATGGCAGCGCTTCACCGACATGCCGCCCGTCATCGTGATGTTGTCAAGCTTGATGCCCAAGCCATCAAGCCAATCAATAGCTCCGGCGGAATTATCGCACATGAAGTGGACGAGCTCCGGATTGCCAGTATCGTGACCGCCATCCAAGGTTTCCTGGGCAAAAAGCTCGTTGGAGTCCTCGATGCCCTGAGCCTTCTGGAATTTCGTTTCGGAAGCGTTCATGCCCGAAGACGAGAAATTCGTGTTGCCGCCGACATTGCCTTCTTTCTCAAGAACGACGACCTTCTCAACGCCTGCATCATGCGCCGCGATGGCAGCAGACATGCCCGCTCCACCAGCACCCACGATAACGATGTCGTATTCTTCGGCCTTGCTTTCCGCCTTGCCGCTACCTTTGCTGGAGCAGCCCGCCATGCCAAAAGCAGCCATCGCACCAACGGTTGCCGCGCCTGCAACAAAATTTCGACGTGAAATTTGCATTGCCATAAGAAATCCCTCCTAATGATTCCCTCTGGTTCATTACGCTTTGAACCTTCCTTAGCGAGCCCTTCACGCCCGTTAAGTGGGCATTATCCTAGATATTCCATAGGTTTATCGTCTACGCCCAATTTGGGTGTTTTAACGTTTACCCAGCTCAATAGCTTGCATAACATCTTTTACACCCCTATGAACACCCATAGCCAAAGCGCCAAGGTTTCAAAACGACTATACTGCTGAACGCGCTTCAGCACGAAAGGCCGAAGGCGTTAGAAGGGATTACATGAGTTCAAGACAGAAAGCAGCGTGCGCAACAGCCGGACTTGCATGCGCATTCGGGGGGATTTGGTCAATCGATGCGCATGTTGCCGCGCTTTCGGGCACGCCCTACACAACGCTTTGGATGCGCATCGTATCGCTCTTCGTCTACCTCGTTGCATGCGCCATTGCTATCAAAGAGCCGAGCATCTTCGATGGCAATGGCGAAACCGCCAGAAAGCGAGCCGCGCGCCTGATTGCATGCAGCACGGCATGCCTCTTCATATCGCTTGCGGGCTCACTCGGATTTATCTACGGAGCCAAAGGCGCGCTTGCCTTGGCATGCGGCTTCGCCATGAAGCTCTTTGGAGCCCCGCTCACCATTGCCTTGGTGTGCTGCTATTCACGTATTAAAAAGGCTGATTCGACGAAAGCCTCGCTTATAGGCATCTCAGGCGCGTTCGTTGCTCAGTCGATACTATCTTCGATTAATGTCCAACAGCTCTGGCATCCCCTCATTGGCATATGTGCAGGGTTCGCCCTCTGCGCTGTTGCAATCATCTGCATCGCAGCGCTTTTATGCACAGAAGCGCCTGAGGCAGCGCACGCGCCCTCGGGCACCCAATTGACAAAGAGCCAACCAAGCGAATCGCGCAACCAGCTCCCTCTTCGAAACGTATTCACGGGACCATTCCTCGCCATACTTGTAAGCACGTCCTTCATGCTTGGTTTTTTGCGCTCGGGGCTACAAACCAACGACGCTTTAAGCGCGTCGCCTTTTATCGCCATCGCCCTTGTCGCGTTCTGCATCCTTTTGATTCCGACCGACGCGCACGTAAGCCTTTCAAACCTTCTGAGCGTCGGTCTCGCATGCGTCGCGGCAGCCTTCCTCGTGGCTCCGCTCATCGACTCTACCGTTCCAGATTGCCAAACGATTTTAGTAAGCTTAGGCACCACCGTTTTAGAAGCGGCAGCATGGGCAATGGCGGCGAGCGCCGCACGCCAAAGCCGAAAAACGCTTGTGGCAGCCGCGTTTGCACGCCTGTGCGTTGCGTTCGGTCATCTCCTGGGCGCGTTAATCGCTCGAAGCATGCTCGTCCTTTCCAATGCAGACGCGAGCGCAATTCAGGCAGGCTCGCTCGTCATTGTCTTCGTGTATTTCATGGTCGCGCTGTTCTTGGGACGCGCTTCGACGGAAGCATTTGTCCAAATCGAAAAGGCCTCAATCGCACGCGAAACCGACACTCGGGTTTCCGCGCTCGAAGAAACCGCAACGCTCATGGGCATGGGGAACAATACATGCGGCCGCAACGAAAACGAAACCAATCAAGAACACGGGGACCATACGCATGCCGAACTTCGCCAGAAGCCTTTTGCGCCCATCAAAGCACAAACGAGCACAACTTCGCATATGGAATTCGATGCCATATGCGACGACCGCACGGAGTGCGCACTTGAAGCTATCGCGCACACATGCCAACTTACCCCGCGCGAAATCGAAGTGTTTAGACTCCTGTCGCTCGGCAGGGATATCTCAACTATAGAAAACGACCTATGCATATCGCGAAACACCGCGAAGATGCACATTCGTCATGTATACCAAAAACTGGAGGTTCATTCGAAGCAAGAACTCATCGACCTCGTAAGAACCCAATAAGAAGCCCCACAGAAACATAGTGCCCCTCGCCGCAAGAAGAACGATGCAGAGAGACCAATCTCAAGAATAAGATCCGCACTCCCCTAAAGCCGTAGTGTGCCGTTCAACTCAAGCTAGCGGAATCGCCTTATGTCCAAAATTGTCAATAGCGGCGCAAGGCCGACCGAAATGCGCCAACGGGACATACAACCACAAGGAATGCAACGGGCTCACTCATTAGAACGACGCATTCCCATTGCACCCCTCCCTGACCAGTTTCATATACACGGCAGACGATTCAATGTCAACCGACTTGCGCCCCATTCCTGAGCAACCCTGCACGTCGCGCCCGTGCCAACGAAAGGATCGAGAACGATTCCACCTTCAGGGCAAGTGAGCGCAATAGGATTTTTCACAAGATCCTCGGGAAAGGGAGCATAGTGGTATTCGCCGTTATGCTCATCTTCAGGGAAGACATTCCAGACATCGGATACCAGTGCGCTATTCCTCTTGAACTTTATAAAGTGGAATCCATTTTCAACAAGCTCCTTCTCACCCGCCGACAACCCAGTAGAGTTTCTATGGACAGTACGAATTTCCCCGCGTAAGACCATGCTGAAATCGGACACTTTGCCACATTCGACGAGGTGCAGCATCTTATCAAGGGCAGCATACGCATTTGATTTTTCGGAATCGGTCAGCTCGGTTGAACGCTCGATTTTCCTGCGATAGCGAGCGCCCGACATGCAAGCAGCAGAGACGGCTACGCCCTGCATTATATTTCTGGCTTTACGTGGCAGCTCAAATGCGGCGCCAGCATCGTAGAAATAACCCTGGGGCTCTTTGCTGAAAAAGAAAATAGGTTCCCAAAGGGAGCACAGCTTACCTTCGGCAGCCCCTGGAGCAGCCGTGAGTTTATTCCACGCAATCTGGTTGTGCAGGGTAAACCCAACTTCATCGGAAAGACGAATGGCCACTCTCGCGGGGATGAGCGTGAGGTTTCCATTGACGCAATCATTGCCCAAATGAAACCAGAAAGAACCAGTGGGCTTGAGAACTCTGCAACCAGCAAACATGCAATCGCAGCTGGTAACGCGAGAGACATCCCAGGAGGAAACGTCCGCGGCGGACAGCAACAGGCAACAAAAGAACATACCCGCCATGTCGGTCACGCTCGAGGTGTCCCAGCTAGAGCATTCGATAGAAGCGAGCGCCGAGCAGCCAGCAAAGTTGCAAAAGAAAATGTCAGCAACTATGCATGGCAATCAGCGATCATCTTGATAAGGACAGCAAGCACTTCCTCTAGCGCTGATTGCCATGCGTTCTTCTTGTCCTAGGCGAGCTTACGAGCGAGCTCTCGTACCTCTTTCAACTTGGGCGACGATGCCATGCTGTCGCGCTCGGTCATGCCGCTAATGGTGACAATGCCCTGGTCCTCCCACTTGCAGTACGCGCAGGTTGACTTGTACATAGCGATCGCCGCATCATAGACGCCCTCGCTGTGGCTATCGAGCAAAAGGGCCGTCTTGGTGAACGGGAAACCCGTAGCACCGAAGGCGTACAGGCGGTCGATGGCGGCCTTCTCCTGCGCGGTGATATCAAACCAGTAGATAGGCGAAGCGAAGACAACCATATCGGCGCCTTTCAGCGACTCGATCACATCGGCCATGTCGTCCTTCTGCACACAGGCGCCCTCATGGGTAAAGCAGTACTGGCATCCCAGACAACCAGCGATCTTTTTGCCGGCAACGCGAATGACCTCGACCGTATGGCCGGCCTCGTGCGCGGTCTCGGCAAACGTCTCGACCATGGTATCGGTATTGGCGCCCTTGCGCGGGCTGCCACTCAATACAACAATATTCATAGAAATCTCCGTCCTTCATGCCGCAGGCGCGCGGCACACATTATGTTGTAACCAAAACGGATGGAGTTATTCAATCGCCCCGTTTTGGCTACTCCCACTCTTTAGAAGAATCGTTGCTGGGGACTTGGCATTAAATCACGACACGCCTTATTTCAGATATTCCTCAAAGAATGCTTTCAGTTTTTCAAACGGAATGACGTCCATCTGATCGTAAAGGTCGGTGTGGCTGGCACCAGGGATAATGAGCAATTCCTTGTTGTCCCCCGTCAGCTTGCCGTACGCGGTTTCGCTGAAATAGCGGGAGTGCGCCTTCTCGCCATGCACCAGCAGTACCGCAAAGCGAATTTCGCTGCTGTATTGCAAAATCGGCATATTCAAAAAGGACAGCGAAGACGTCACATTCCAGCCGCCGTTGGAGTTCAGGCTGCGGGGATGATAGCCTCGCGGTGTCTTGTAGTAGGCGTAATAGTCCGCTACAAACTGCGGCGCGTCCTCCGGCAGCGGATCGACCACGCCGCCCGCCAGCGCATAACTGCCGTTTTTATAGTCCTCGGTGCGCTGCGCGTTCAGCGCTTTCCGCTTTTCGAAGCGCGCCTGTTCGGAATCCTCGGCGTCAAAATAGCCGTTGGCGGTCACACGGGCCATGTCGTACATCGTCATAGCAGCAGTAGCCTTGATGCGGGTGTCAATGGATGCGGCGTTGATTGCCATGCCGCCCCAACCGCAGATGCCGATGATGCCGATGCGCTCCGGATCGACGTTTTCCTGTATCGAGAGGAAGTCCACCGCTGCGCAGAAGTCCTCGGTGTTGATGTCCGGCGATGCCACGTAGCGGGGCGTGCCGCCGCTCTCGCCGGTATAGGACGGGTCAAAGGCAATTGCGAAAAAGCCCAGCTCCGCCATTTTCTGCGCGTACAGACCGGAGGACTGCTCCTTCACTGCGCCAAACGGGCCGCTAACGGCGATGGCAGGCAGTTTGCCTTCCGCGTTTTTAGGCACGTACACGTCGGCCGCCAGCGTGATGCCGTATCGGTTGTGGAAGGTCGCCTTGCTGTGCTCAACCTTGTCGCTTTTGGGGAATACCTTGTCCCATTCCTGCGTCAGTTTCAACTGCTCCATGCCTAAGCCTGCTTGTTTGTCGCTTTAAGGTATTCCTCGTCGTCCACGGGCTCCAACCACTCGTTGGAGGTCTCCTCACCAGGAACTTCCACCGCGAGATGGGAGAACCAACTGTCAGGCGCCGCACCGTGCCAGTGCTTTACGCCCGCGGGAATATTCACTACATCGCCAGGGCGCAGCTCTTGTGCCGGTTTGCCCCATTCCTGGTAAAGCCCTCGGCCAGCAACGCAGACGAGGATCTGCCCGCCGCCATTATTGGCGCGATGGACGTGCCAGTTGTTGCGGCAGCCGGGCTCGAACGTCACGTTGTAGACGCCGACCTGCTCGGTGGAAAGGGGCGCGAGGTAGCTTTGCCCGATAAAGTACTTCGCGAATGCGTCGTTGGGGGCACCGATGGGAAAGGCCATCTCGTTTTGATGTCGGGCCTTTGCGTCGGCGCCGTCGCCCTCGTCCGCCCAGACCTCCTTCGCCATGCGGAAGGCCGCCCACGCCTTGGGCCAGCCCGCGTAAAACGCCGCGTGCGTAAGGATCTCCGCTATCTCCGCCCTGGTCACGCCGTTGTTCCTTGCGGACATCAGGTGGTATTGGAACGAAGAGTCCGTCAACCCCTGCGCCATCAGGGCAACCACCGTCACCACGCTGCGGTCTCGAAGGGAAAGCTCGCCCTCTCGGCTCCACACCTCGCCGAACAGCACATCGTCGTTGAGCTGTGCGAATTTGGGGGCAAAGTCCCCCAGAGCATCTCTGCCTGCCGTCTGTTTAATTGCCATGATCGATTTCCTCCTATCGATGGTTCTGGACACGAATCTGCCTCCGCGCGACTAAGCAGCCCGCCTAGATTTCCATGCCCATTCGTTGCGCCTGCTCCAGAGCAGGATGTCCGGCGATGTCGCCCACGCCGTTCACGCCGCCGGCGAAAACCGTTCCGGCAAGCGTGCAGCGGGGGAAGCAGTCGACCCATCCCTGCACGGCCTTCTTCGCGCCGTCGAAGGTCGAGCGCCCACTCTCCGCCGCCGTTGCCAACAGATACGCCTCGGTGAATGAGTAATCGGAGCCGAAAAGCGGGTTGGCGCGGTCAAGCATGGTCTTGAGCTGGCCGCAGACGCTGTAGTAGTAGACGGGCGTTGCAAACACCAACACATCCGCATCGCGCATTTTGGCGACAATTCCCGCGGCATCGTCTTGGATGACGCAGCGCCCCAGCTTCAGGCAGGCGAGGCAGCCCTTGCAGAAGCCGAGCCGCTTTTCGCGCAGGCGCACGGTCTCCACGCTGTGGCCCGCTTCCCGCGCTCCTTTGGCGAAGGCGTCCGCCAGCATCTCGGAATTGCCATTCTTTCGAGGACTTGAAGAAACTATCAAAACCGTTTTGCCCATTACGGAATACCCCTTGAACTCGTGATTTATATTGACGAGAATAAAAGTAATACCTAAACCTGGCTTTAGGTCAAGGAATGAATTCGAGATTTATCCGGAGGGGCCATGTACACAATCGGACAGGTGGCGGAGATGTTCGGTCTGCCCGTTTCCACGCTGCGGTATTACGACAAGCAGGGATTGTTCCCGGGGTTGGAGCGGGCGTCCGGCATTCGCCGGTTCGGCGATACGGAACTCGAGGCGCTCCGGGTCATCGAGTGCCTGAAGAAGGCAGGGATGGAGATCAAGGACATCCGACTGTTCATGGAATGGTGCGCAGAGGGCCCATCAACGTATCCCAAGCGCAAGGCCATGTTCGAGGAGCGGAAGGCCCACATGGAGTCGGAGATCGCGAACATGAACCGCGCGCTGGACATGCTGAAGTTCAAATGCTGGTACTACGAGCAGGCGATTCAAGATGGCAACGAGGACAGGCTGGAGGCGCTGATTCCCGACGATTTGCCGGAAGAAATCAAAGAGGCCTACGAAAATGTCCACGCTCGATAGTGACGTCTGATGCTCAAGGGGGCTTTGGCGAGGAGTCCTATTCGGGCAGGAGTGCAAAAAGAAAGCCTCCGAACCAGAGGGTCCGGAGGCCGTTATTCCCGTTATTTCGCTGGTGGCTTTGCTCTATGGCGGCGCCGAGACAGGACCAGGCGGTACTCGGCGGTACCAAAACGCGAGCCCAGAAGCCAGTTACCGTTATTCCTACTCTTTCACGCTCGTATGCTGAAGTGTCATTCCAGTTAACTTCTGTTTGGTCGTCGGCTTCGACTGTCTTGCCGCCGAATCCTGCCGCGTGTCTTCGCATAGGCGTTTGGGGCAAGCCCTGGGACAAATACGCAAACTATTTCGAAACCGCGAGCCCGCAGTTTCGTTTTTGTCCCGGGGGCAAAAACGGGAAGGTTTTGAGGCCCTGAAACGTCCGAGATGGATGATAAAACGGCTGATTTTCCTCTTTGGCGCCTGTTTAGCGAAGTGAATCGTAGCCAGCGGCTTTATCGTCCTGCATTCCCGCAGGTCAGATGTGGTGCGCGAGAGCGATGACTAAAAGAATCGTCGCAGGCGGCTTTGTTTGCAACGTTAAATCCATGTCGCTAACATTTTCCTTATTAAACGTTATAGAAAGATCGTCATCTTCCAGAGACTTCAGTGTTAGGTGAACTGAAAGCAAGGAATGCCTAAGCCCCGTCACGCATTTGAGATGCATGCGTGCCTCAGAGAGCCAGGAGCAGACAAAGCCCTCTAAAAGATTGACGCAAACCGAGCAAACCCCAATTTGTCGGAGAGTGCAGGCGCGTGAAACTCAATGAGATTTGCTCCAAAGGCAAGTCTTCGTTGCGGCAAAAAGACGTTATCAACGATGGACCGTATAGCGTTTATGGTGCTTCTGGCGTTGTCGGGACGACAAGCGATTATCAGAACGAAATCCCTTATGTTGGCGTTGTAAAAGACGGTGCAGGCGTAGGCAGGGCAAACGCCTGCGAGCCAATGACATCGGTTCTGGGGACCATGCAGGCGCTAATCCCCAATCCAAATGTCGAACGCGATTACCTACTGTATCTAGTGAGGTCGCTGCGACTCGGCGGGGGGTTTTCTGGTTCGACCATCCCACACATCTACTTCAAGGATTACGGCAAAATCGAGGTTCTGCTTCCTTCCTTGGAGGCTCAGAAGCGGATTGTCTCCCAGCTTGGGTTGATTGAAGCGCAGATTGAGCAGGCTGAAGCCCAGATCACGCAGCTTGACCAGCTCGTCAAATCCCGGTTTGTCGAGATGTTTGGAGATCTTTGCGATCCTGGAAGCAGCAGTGCGAAAAGCAGAATCGATTCGTTCTGTGAGCTTCGAATTGGTCCTTTTGGTAGCGCTTTACACAAAGAGGACTACATAACGGGCGGGCACCCTTTAGTCAATCCTTCGCATATTATCGGGGGCGCAATTAGACCTGATGAGAATTTGACTATTGATGATGACAAATACGAAAGTTTAGCGGCGTATCACTTACTTCCCGGTGATGTTGTATTAGGACGTCGAGGCGAAATCGGGCGCTGCGCCGTAGTTAAAACGGACGGATTGATTTGTGGCACTGGCAGTATGATTATCCGGCCTGGCCAGAAGGTTAGAAGCGATTACTTGCAGCGGGTTGTTTCTTTTCCTTCCTTCAGCCATGCGCTTGAGGCCAACGCGGTCGGTGTAACAATGAAGAATCTCAACGCCAAAATTGTAGGTTCGGCCGAGGTCTTCCTTCCTGATCTCGAGGATCAAGATGCATTTATTTCCTTCGTCTCCCAGGTCGACAAATCGCGATTTGTCGCCCAGCAGCAGATTGAAAAACTGCAGATGCTTTACGACAGCTTGGCTCAGGAATACTTCGGGGATTAGAGAACGCTATGAACTTCGATTTCCTCAAAGAGCAAGACGGTTATTACGACCTTTTCGCCGATGCGTGCCTCGAGGCGGAAAAGATCTTCGCCAGCTCACCCGCGATGTGCGCCGTCGGCTGCCGCAAGGCGCTTGAACTGGCGGTAAAGTGGGTCTATGCCGCCGATCCTTCGATCAGCATGCCCTATAAGGACAACCTGGCGTCGCTTTTGCACGAGTACTCGTTCAAGCAGTGTATGGATGAGCGCGTGTGGCGCCCCCTTATCGGCGTGAACAAGCTCGGGAACCTGTCGGTTCACACCGACAGACGCGTCACCACTTCCGACGCCATGATCTCGCTGCGGAGCCTCTTTAACTTCGTAGACTGGATCGACTACTGCTATGGGAAGAACTACGTAGAGCGCACCTTCGACGAGAAGAAAGTCCCACCCAAGGGCGTGCCTCTTACGAGGTCGCAGGTCGCCGCCATCAAGGCCCAGGGCGCTATCGTGGCGCAGAAGGACAAGGACATCGAGGAGCTCGAGGCCCGGCTCAAGGAGATGTCCGACCAGCTTGCGGCGGAGCGCGCGAGAAACGAGAAGGAGCGCGCCTTCAACCCCGAAGAGACTTCGGAGTACGAGACGCGCAAGCATTACATCGACTGGGACCTGGGCCTTGCGGGCTGGACGCTGGGCGGCGACGTCGTAGAAGAGCGTGAGGTCCACGGCATGCCCGTGGAGCAGGGCGACAACACGGGCGTCGGATACGTCGACTACCTGCTGCTCGGCAAGGACGGCAAGCCGCTAGCCATCGTCGAGGCCAAGAGGACGAGCTTTTCGGCCCAGAAGGGCCTGCAGCAGGCGCGGCTCTACGCAAACTGCCTGCAGAAGGAGTTCGGCTATCGCCCTCTCATCTTCCTATCAAATGGCTTCGATACCCTTTTCGTGGACGACGAGAGCGCTCCCATGCGCCAGGTGAGCGGCGTCTTCTCGCGCGACGAGCTGCAGCGCATCATGAATCGCCGTGGCAATGCGAAGCCCCTCGTCTCCGTCCCCGTGAACGAGCAGATTGCCGGCGGCGGCACGAACCGCTACTACCAGATTGAGGCCATCAAGCGCGCGTGCGCGAACTTCGACGAGGGGCACCGCCGCGGGCTTTTGGTGATGGCCACGGGCACGGGCAAGACTCGCGTTTCGGCCGGACTCGCCGACGTTCTCATGCGCGCAGGGCGCGTGAAGAACGTGCTGTTCCTGGCCGACCGAGTGGCACTTGTGTCGCAAGCTGCGCGCGCGTTCCAGAAGTACCTTCCCGAGACATCGCGCTGCAACCTGTGCAAGAATAAGGACGAGCGCGACGCTCGTATCGTGTTCTCCACCTACCCAACGATTCTGAATGCCGTCGACGTCGTGAGGAACGACGACGGCGTGCGCATGTACACGCCCGCGCACTTTGACTTGATTATCGTGGACGAGGCGCACCGCTCCATCTTCAAGAAATACAAGGCGATTTTCGACTACTTCGACGCTCTTGTCGTGGGGCTTACGGCCACGCCCGCCAACGAAGTGGACCGCAATACTTACGACTTCTTCGAGGTGGAGCGCGGCGTGCCCACTTACGTCTACGAGTACGAGACCGCCACCGAGCAGGATCACGTACTCGTTCCATATCTGGGTATCGAGACGCATACGAGCTTCTTGGACGACGGCATCACCTATGACAAGCTCTCCGAGGCCGACCGGCGCACGCTTGAGGACGACTTCGAGGAGACCGGGCAGGACGTCCCCGACTTCATCGCGAACTCGCAGATTATGAGCTGGGTGTTCAACGAGCAGACGGTCGACGCGGTGCTCGAGACACTCATGGACAAGGGAATCCGCGTCAATGGCGGGCAGGACCTCGGCAAGACTGTTATCTTCGCCCAGAACCAGAAGCATGCTCGCTTCATCGTGGAGCGCTTCGGCAAGCTCTACCCGGGGCTTCCGGGCGACTACATCAAGACGGTACTGCACTCTGACGACTATTCACACACCGTCATCGACGAGTTCGAGCTGAAGCCCCTGCCTGTGATCACCGTGTCGGTGGACATGATGGACACTGGCATCGACGTGCCGGAGATCGTGAACCTGGTGTTCTTCAAGAAGGTGCGCTCGAAGATCAAGTTCTGGCAGATGATCGGCCGCGGCACACGCCTGTGCGAGGGGCTGGGCGTGCTCGACCCCCTCGACGGGGCGCATGCCGACAAGGAGCGCTTCTTCATCTTCGACTGGTGCCGCAACTTCGAGTTCTTCCGTGAGAACCCCAAGCTCGTCGAGGGCAAAATTGGGTCGTCGCTTTCCGAAGCGGTGTTTTGCCGGCAGGCGACGCTTGTGAAAGACCTCCAGCAGAGCGCTTTCGCCGGCGACGATTACCAGGCTTTGCGCGGTGAGCTGGTGTCCACAATCCACTACCAAGTAGTTGATCTGAACGAGGAGCTGGTCTCAGTGCGCCTGCATCGGCAGGCGGTGGAGAAGTACAAGCAGAAGACCTCTTACGCCTGCATCAGCGAGGGCGATTTGGGCGTGCTTACGAGCGAGGTGGCCCCGCTCGTGCGCAACGACGAGGCCGATGTGGACGCACTTCGTTTCGATGCGTTCATGTACGGCTTCATGTGCTCGCTTTGCGACGGGTACAAAGTGACTAACCATGTGAACAGGCTCGTCTCCGTTTCCATGAAGCTGCAGGAGCGCACCACCATCCCGCAGGTGAAGGAGAAGCTGCCCGTGCTCCGATCGATTACCGACGAGGGATTCATGACCGATATCTCGGTGCTGAAGCTCGAGGAGATTCGCTGTGAGTTGCGCGGGCTCCTGCGCTTTCTTCAAGGGAGCGACGGGCGTCGCGATGTGGTGACGCATCTCGCCGACCCCATCACCGAGGTTAAGTACGGGGTCGCGGCGAGCCCGGGCGAGGACTTCACCGACTACAAGATGAAGGTCGAGCGCTGGGTGCGCGACTTCAGCGACACGCTTGTCGTGCAGAAGCTGCATCGCAACTTGCCCATGACCGAGTACGAGTTCTCCCAACTTGAACGCATTTTCACCCATGAGCTGGGCAGTTCGGACGACTACGAGCGCGCCTTCGGCGACACGCCCTTCGGGCTTCTGGTGCGAAAGCTTGTGAAGCTCGACCACGATGCCGCCATGGAGGCGTTCGCGGACTTCATGAACTCGGGCGATCTGAACGAGCAGCAGATCGCGTTCGTGCACAAGGTCGTGGACTACATTGTGGAGAACGGGTATATGGAGCCCAAGGCGTTGACGCAGCCGCCCTTCGACAGGCCGCGCTCGTTCGTGCGCATGTTCAATACCCAGCAGCAGATGGGACTGGTCGCCGTCATCAACAAGATCAAGGAAAACGCGGAGAGGCCCGCCGCGTAGCATTCCTTCTTACGTGGCACCTTCCTTTTAGGTTTCACTCCATGAGGAAGGCGTTGCTATGAGAAGGACAATAGAACGAATCGACAGACTTATGGCCTCGGTTCTGAACGTCGAGCAGGCGGCGGAGCTCCACGCCGTTCTGGTGGCCTGTCTCGTCGGCGAGGGCGGAGGCTCGCGCGGATGCAAGACGATTGCGGAGTACGTTGAGCTGTTCCTTTCGGCCAAGAGGCTGGAAGGGTGCTCGGAGAGGTCGCTTCGCTACTATGCGAGCACTCTGGCGCGCTTTTGCGACGAGGTTTCCAAGCCCGCGCACGACGTCACTACCGACGATATCCGCGACTACCTGATGGGCTATTCGGGCGACGGTAGGGTTGGAAAGACCACCGTCGACAACATCCGGCGCGTCATATCGAGCTTCTTCTCGTGGCTCGAGGAGGAGGACTACATCTACAAGAGTCCCGTGCGACGAATCAAGAAGATAAAGACGTCGCGCGTACTCAAGCCCGTCTATTCGGACGAATCGCTCGAGATTCTTCGTGATTCATGCGAGGAGGTTCGCGATTTGGCGATAATTGATCTGCTTTCGTCGACGGGCATCAGGGTTGGCGAGCTTGTGCAGCTCAACAGGCGGGATATCGATTTCGATTCGCGCGAATGCGTGGTCCACGGCAAGGGTGACAAGGAGCGTCGGGTCTATTTCGATGCTCGCGCCAAGACGCACTTGCTAGCATACCTCGAATTGCGCGAAGACGATACACCAGCCCTGTTCGTTTCGCTCCATCGACCCCATCGCCGTCTGGAGATAAGCGGCGTTGAGGCGCGCCTACGGAAGCTCGGCGAGGATTCCGGTGTCAAACACGTACATCCCCATAAATTCAGGAGAACGCTCGCTACAAAGGCGATAGACAAGGGCATGCCTATAGAGCAGGTGCAGGTCTTGCTTGGTCACAGCAAGATAGACACGACGCTTTGCTACGCGATGGTCGACCAGGAAAATGTGAAGAGATCGCATCGGAAATACATATCGTGATGCCGAGCAAACCCCAATTTGTCGGGGAAAAGCAACCGCTCGAAAATCGGGTCGATTATGTGCGGGGAGTTACTTACAAGGCTGCCGTTGACCTTCATGAAGAGCTGAACGACAGCAGCTATGTTCTCCTTCGCGCCAACAACATCCAAGACGGAGAGCTGAGATTCGACGATGTCCAGTACGTTGATCGCGCGAAGGTAAAGCAAAAGCAGCTTTTGCGGCGGGGCGACATCCTGTTCTGTGCCTCCAGCGGCAGCAAGGGGCTTGTAGGCAAAGCCGCGCTAGTTAGAGAGAACATGCCAGTGACGTTCGGAGCGTTTTGCTGCGTATTGCGCCCAAAAGAAAACGAGGCTGAATACCTCGCTCATTACTTTCAAAGTCAGCAATACCGCAGAGCAATCGAGAAAGCATGCTCTGGCTCAAACATAAACAACCTGAAAGCGGCAAACTTCTTCTCGCTGGTTGTTCCGCACTATGATGATGACTCTACTCGTGTCATTTCTGCCCTGTTCGACTCAATCGACGCTCAAATCAAGCACGCAAAAGATCAGATTGCTAACCTCGACTCCCTCGTCAAATCCCGGTTTGTCGAGATGTTCGGAGATCTGGATAGCGATGACTCGAGGCCGCTCAAAGATGTTTGTTCAATTATTACCGACGGAACGCACCAGCCGCCGAAGTTCGTTGACGAGGGCATCCCGTTTCTTTTTGTCAGCAATATTGCTTCAGATGTTGTCGACTACGAAACGAATAAGTTCATTTCAGCAGAAGACTATGAGCAGCTTATCCGCCGAACTCCAATCGAGATCGGCGACGTCCTCGTTTCCGCCGTGGGCTCATTTGGTCATCCCGCGATTGTCAGAGATGGTAGGCCGTTTTGTTTTCAACGTCATATCGCGTATCTGAAGCCCCGGCATAACTTGGTTGACAGCGATTATTTACATGCTGCCTTGCTTTCGGACGACGCGCAAAGATATATGGATCGATGCGCAAAAGGCGTTGCCCAGCGAACTGTGACGTTGAAGAGCTTCAAGGAAATGAAGATTCCGGTCCCTTCGATGTGTCTCCAAGAGGAGTTTGCCGCCTTTGTCTCCCAGGTCGACAAATCGCGATTTGTCGCCCAGCAGCAGATTGAAAAACTGCAGATGCTTTACG